>Ga0222714_10000066_pt1 | contig 123300 bp, 125 predicted proteins | sample C33_3DmetaG_FD_165048 | JGI IMG/M metagenome (GOLD analysis project Ga0222714, IMG submission 165048) | Estuarine water microbial communities from San Francisco Bay, California, United States - C33_3D | ecosystem: Environmental > Aquatic > Marine > Unclassified | place: USA: California...
CTGATTCACCTTAACGACGGAATCGAACGTGTAATGAAGGAGATTGAAGGTTTAGAGAAGAGAATTCCAACCGAAGAACCTAAATTACAGAGAGAGATCGAAGCCCCAAAGGCCGAATAAGTCACTCAAAGTAGTTAGTTATTTCTTCGAATTCCCCAGATTAACTTCTTCTAGTTGCGGTAATCTTTCGCCAGATGGTCCGGGAATTACTTCCCGAGCCACCTACCCTGGTTAGAGGGATTTTGTACTGCTCACTCTCATCGTTTCTTACGATGAGCGATTAGCCAACTTATGACTGCAATCATAATGTTGGCGATAATCGCAGAAACTGCGATTGCATTTCCAAAATCCATAACGTCCTTCCTTCTCAAAATCCCCTGTGGTTTACAGGGAAAACAAGTGAGACGAACGCTGGCGAGCGTGCTCACTTGCTTCGAGAAGGAAACGGGCAGGCGAAAACTAACCTGAGAAAAAATAAAGAAAAGTTTTAGCACCTGCGATTGTGGAAACTTTAGGGTTGTTAATCATTTATTCTTAACCATGGCCGAAATTAAGAGTTATTTAGTCGCTTGCCACTTTGGCCCAACCTTGCTCGTAACAGCAGTTACTTTCTTGCTTGCCACCAGTCTTTGGTGGGAAGGCCCAGCCTTCATCATCGCGTTTGGTATTTTCCTCGGCCAATTGCTTGTGGGCTGGACCAATGATCTATATGACTTTCGTGATGACCTAAAACATAATCGTGTGAAGAAGCCACTTGTTGCTGGTGATCTAAAACCAGCAGAGCTAAAGCGTGCAATCTTCATCGTTCTCCCAATTGCAATAATCGTTAATCTCTTTGGACCTCTAGGACTTAAAGCCGGTGCTATTTCAGTTCTTGGCATTGGTATTGGTGTTTCATATAACTTCTACCTAAAACCAACTGCGTTCTCGCCAATCCCTTACGCACTCGCCTTCGGACTTCTGCCTGCTGCGCTAGTTATTTCTACTGATCGCACACCACCGCTATGGATGTTTTGGGCCGGCGCTTTATTAGGTATGGCTGCGCACTTCGCAAATGTCCTAAAGGATTTCCGAGAAGATAAAGAGAGTGGCATCGAAAGCCTGCCAATCAGACTTGGCCGAATTCCGTCGAGACTTATCACTACAACATTCCTAATTGCAGCAACCCTCGTATTAAATGATGTCAGGCCAAACACAACAATTCTCGTAATCGGAATCATCGCTTCGACCTTAAGTATTTTTGCTCCGAGATTTATCTTGTTTAAATTATTGATGCTGGTCGCATTACTTGACGTCGTTTTATTAGTGAATGCCGCAGGAGAATTAATCGGTTCTCGAACTGTTTAACTTACTTGTTCTGATTCATTACCAAGTAAAACTCGGACAAGTTCCAGTCCCCAGAGACGCCACCTTCATCAATTGATTGATAAGTCAGGTTCGTTAAATGAACCTTGCCACCAATCCCAATTGGCTCATTGATCGCAAGCCGCACCTTGGTAATTTCAAAAGTTCCATTCGCACAATCCGGATCACAATCATTAGCGAAATACTCACCGACTCCAATCGCTCCCACAGCTTCCCACGAGCGCCACTCAATCCTTCCGATACCAGAATTTCCATCAGCACAGGCAAAATAGATTAGCTCTGGCTTCTGCTGATTCGGAATCTCGCAGACAAATGTGAAAACATCTTCGGATAAAACACCGTCAATTGAAATTGGATCACCCGAAGGAACTACAAAATCAGAGCTCTGATCTACAGAATTCGACTGTTCGACACCAGCCCCAGTAATCCCAGCAATCCCCGATAGCAAGGCACCGCCGAACATTACTACGACCAACCCAATTGCAACTTTCTTCATGCGGTTATTCTTCACCCTCATCGAAGACAACTTCAGCTAATGAAGCTATGCGTCGCTTGATTTCTTGACCTAGGAAAAAGATAGCAGAGGGGACTGACATCAGAAAGTTATTTACATAACCAGCCCCGTCACACCCAAGGCCTAGACTTACGCGCATGTCCGATACCCAGTTCGCTCCATTCATCGAATCGGATATCGCCCACAAGAAAGTTAAATTAAGTTCTGGCGAAGTAATTGATTACCAATTTGGCGAATTCTGGACCAACAAACAACGCCAAGCCCCAAGCATTCACGAGATTTCATACCGCGCATGTTTCAAACCTCAACTTCCTGATTACTTCATCGAACGCTTCACCAACCCCGGCGATCTTGTTTACGATCCCTTTGGTGGGCGCGGCACAACAGTTATCCAAGCTGCAATTCGCGGTCGCCAGATTGTTCAGAACGATATAAATCCACTCTCCATCGTTCTCACTAAAGCTCGCCTCACACCACCAACTGACGCCGAACTTGCAACACGTCTTAAAGAGATCCCAATTCAAAAGGGCCTTAAGTCAGATCTAGATCTCTCAATGTTCTTCGAGAAGAAAACCTTCCAAGAAATTCTCTCCCTTCGCCAATACTTCATCGATCGCAGAGCAAATAAAAAGAATGACCACATCGATGACTGGATCCAAATGGTTGCCACCAACCGCCTTACCGGTCACTCATCCGGCTTCTTCTCCGTCTATACCTTCCCACCAAACCAAGCGGTATCCGCTAAATCCCAAATCCGTATCAACGAGAAGCGCCAACAAATCCCGGAATACCGGGACACCAAGAAAATTATCCTTAAGAAATCAAAGGGCCTACTTCGCAATCTCACAGAAGAACAACGCGAGAACCTAAACAAGGCCGCAAAAACCGCAAAGTTCTTAAACACCACATCAAACACAACCAAAACCATCAAAGACAATTCAGTTCAACTTATCGTCACATCCCCACCATTCCTAGACATCGTTCAATATGTCGAAGATAATTGGATGCGCTGCTGGTTTAACAACTTTGATGCCGAAGAAATATCGAATCAGATAACAGTGCCTAAAGACTTAACCAAGTGGAATGAAATCATGTCCGATGTCCTTGCCGAAATATTCCGAGTCACCAAGCCCGGGGGAATCATCGCCTTTGAAGTCGGTGAGATCCGCAAAGGTTCGATCAAACTAGATGAAGAAATAGTTCCCCTTGGCGAAAAGCTTGGCTTCACCACCGAATTCGTAATGATCAACACCCAAGAATTCACCAAGACATCAAACATCTGGGGAGTCACAAACAATGATTCCGGAACCAACACCAACCGGATAGTTGTTTTTAAGAAGCCTTAGGCGCTAATTAAGAGTTAACAGAACTCTTCCCATCCACCCACAAAGTGCCACACTCTCCCTATGGGATTCTTCGATAATTTTTTTGGGTCCAAGAGCAAGAACATCGATTCGTCTGAGGTAGATATGGGCGAAGAGGATTTTGTGGAATCTGGTTATAACTTTGATGTGGTTGGTGAATCATTTCAGCGCGATCACCTAGTTGCTCTGTTAAAGAAGAATAAGGTTATTGAGGTTGGGGAATTTGCGACTTCGGCGATGTTGCAGCTAGAGCCAACTAATGATTTTGATCCGAACGCTGTGAAAGTAATGGTTGATGGGTTGCAGGTTGGTTATGTGCCAAAGACCTTTTCTGTTGATGTTACGAGAATGATGAACGATAAAGGTGTTACCGAGTTAGAAGTGCCCGCTTTACTTGGATGGGATAACAACAATCCGATGCCGGCGATTGGGGTTAAGTTGGATATGGGGGAGTTTGGGCTTTAGGTTTTACTTTGCGTATTGGCGTTAATATAGATTCTATTGACAATTTCTTTAGAACCTCTAGCCTTGTTATAACTTTGGTTTGCTACGGGAGAAAATGTGGATATTGAATTTCAATACGTAAAGACAAAACTGGGGCAATTACATATTGCTACCGCAGGCCAAGGCGACCCGCTGATACTTCTCCACCAGACGCCACGGTCTTGGGACGAATTTCGGGAACTGATTCCTTTGCTAGCCGTGCAGCACAGAGTGATTGCGATGGATATGTATGGGTTTGGTCAGAGCGCGAAATTTCCTGCGCCGCAAACTATTGAGAAATATGCAGAAGGTGTTATTGCCTTGGCAGATGCTCTAAATATTTCAACATTCAATATTCTTGGACACCATACGGGAGCACTTGTTGCATTTGCGGTCACGGCGGATAATCAAAGGCGTGTAAATAAACTCATTCTCTCCGCCCCACCTTTTACAGATAAAGAATATCGAGAGAAACATAAAAATGGGGAAGGTGTTGATGATGCAACAATTGCTGAAGATGGCTCGCATCTAACAGCCAATTGGGCAAAGAGATATCCGTTTTATCCAAAGAATAGGCCAGAAATTTTGAATCGATATATTCGCGATTCACTCTCTTTTGGGCTGGATCCTAAAGAAGGCCATCTCGCCTGTTCTGCCTACGCAATAGAAGATGGGTTAGAGAGAATAACTTCTAAAGTATTAATCCTGGCACCATCCGAAGATCCCTTTGCCTTCCCACAAGCTGACAAATTTGTATCTAGCTTAAAGAATTCAAGCTCGATTTCTAAAGCGGTTATCCAAGGGGGAATGATTCCGCTCATGGAAGAGAAGTCGGAAGAAGTTTCTCGAGTAGTTCTAGAGTTTCTGAAGGAGGCGTAATGAAGATACTTTGGCAGAGTTTTGTTGATCAAAAGACAAACTCTCCTTATCTCAATCGCCTCGGGGAATATCTAAATAAGAGCACTTCCAGTGAGGTAAAAGTAGATGTTATTGGCCTAACCCCGCCGGCTCGTGACTTTGGTCGTTTGCAAGAACTGCGCTGTGGGATATCTGCGATTAGAAATGCCATCGACGCTGAAAGCAAGGGATATGACGCCTTTGTATTAGGCCATTTTCAGGATCCATTGCTCTACGAAATGCGAACAAGTGTTGATATTCCAGTTATTGGATTAGGCGAGTCGACTCTCCTGCGGGCGTCACAATTAGGAAAGAGGCTGGCACTGATTTCGCTCGACGATGCCTTTGAAGTGATTCATCGAGAGCAGATTGCAAGATACGGCTTATCAGACAAATTGCTGAGTATTACGGCGCTAAATATGAAAGTAGAGGATTTTGCTTCGGCATTTGATGGAGATCAGGACGCATATCAGAAAATATTGAGTTCATTTCGCGTAATTGCAACAGAACAAGTTCAAAACGGAGCGGATGTAATTATTCCTGCCGGTAATCTATTTGGACTATTGACAGCGAATGAAGTTGACTTCAGAGTTTCGCATGCGCCAGTAATGCCATGCACCGCAATAGCCCTTGAAAGTGCAGAATCAGCAGTAAAACCACACGCGAATGTTGGTGTTGCTTCAAGCAGAGAACCAAGATTTAAAAAAGCCGGAAAAGAATCAATTGAGGATTTTCTTAACATGCTTAATGGAGCAAAGTGAAAGTTAAATCGATTGAAATAGCAGCGCCAGGTAATTTGGGGATTACTGAAAAAGAAGTAGATTTTGGGGTAAGTCCTGCATTGTTTTTGGAGTGTTCTGCAATTTCGCCTTTAGATCAACAAATATCACAAGGTTTCTTTCCACTCGCAGATAAATGGCCTTTAGTGCCGGGAACATCAGGGGTTGCAACAGATTCAAAAGGATCTCGATACTTTGTCTTTGCTGAAGGAGCTGGTGGCGGCTTTCAAATCGCAGGTGTGCACCAAGAGGCTTTTTCGTTTCCAAAAGAATATATCTTTCCTATTCCTGATGACATTTCGTCAGAAACAGTAGCAATCACAATGATTTCTTTTCTTTCAGTGTTTTCAATCTTTAGTGACATTAAGAATGGGCGCAATGCAGTAAAAGTATTAGTGCTAGGAGCAAATGGATCAATTGGCGAAGCCGCTCTGTTGGTTGCAGAGCATCTAGGACTGCAAGCCACTGGTGTTACGAGAGAAGGAACCAAAGTTTTAGGAAGAGAAACCTTGACCTACAACGATTTATCGGCAACTTCTGGAGAATCTGGCTTTAATTTAGTTATTGACACATTGGGTGGTCCCTTTACGAAATTGGCAGCAAGATTCGCTGAACCTGGCTGCAAATGTGTAGTGGTCGGATTGGGAGGTGGCATTTCTATCGAAATTGATGGAGCAGAACTCTTGGGTAGTGGTTATCGGGTTGAGGGATTTAACTTGTTGCGTGTGCCTCTTTCCGAAATATCTCAAAGCGTTAGAAAAACTTTTGATCTCCTTAAAAGTAGCGATTACGAACCAAGATTTGAAAAGAAGCTCCCACTCGATTCTGGTGTTGAAGCCTATGCTTTGGCAATGAATTCACGCTTGAGAGTTTTGCTTACTCGCTAATTATCTTCTTAAGAACTTAGTTATATTCTCTGCAGTCTTAAGCAAATCAGGAAGAAACGAATCTATATCTACTCCATCTATCTCAGCCGATAAAGATACGGTTGCCACAATCTCATTTCTATTTTTCCAGATTGGTGCAGCGATTGCTCTCCAACCCATTAATAGTTCTTCGTTTTCGGTTGAATATCCAAGTTGACGAATTCTCTTTACCTCTGATTGCAACGCAGATTTTGTGATGAAAGTATTTGATGTGAAAGCTCTAGGGGACCGTTGGGTGAGATGTTCCATTAGAGCTAGTCGGTCTTTTTCAAAGGCTAGAAAAGTTTTCCCACTAGCGGTCGTGTGTAGGGGGCGTTCTCCCCAGATTCTTGAAATTGTTGGTTTTGTGTCAGAACTTATAATTCTTGCCAAAAATCGAGTTGTTAATCCTTGTCGAACAGCCAGGTGCACACCACATTTGGTCAGTGCGAATAGATCATAGAGATGTGGTTCTGAAATTACCCGAATATTTTTATATTCCTTAAGTTCACCGCTCGCGCCCATTACGACGCGTCCTAAGTCATAGAGGTTCTCCTTTCTACTCAACAACTCAAAGCGGACTAGTTCATTACATAGGCGGTGCACGGTGCTTCTGGGGACACCGGTTCGATCTACGATTTGTTTGAGGTTTAGCCCTGAATCGGCATCGTCAAAAGCCAGCAGGATTGAGCTGATTTTTGAAATAACTGTCGTGGCACTTTCATTGCCTAGAGAATCTTCGTAATGAAAAGTTCTAGGCATGAGCGTCCTTTTCCCGATAGGTGGGAAGTTCCCACTAGTTGGGAAACTTATAGAAAACCCTTGACGAGGTCAATAGGGAAGGTCTTTAGTTACCGCAGGGTTGCATTACGCGGGTACAGCCCTGGTCCAACTGGTTCTCGCGATTAGGAGAGAATACGTGAAGAATAAATCTATATTAGTCACAACCATAGCCGGTGTGATGCTTGCGGCTTCCTTGAGCCCGTTGGTAACTGCTTCGGCTAATGCAGCTAAACCAAAATTCGTTTCTACAGAAACAAAACGGCCTGTCGGATATGACGAGCCAACAAAGAAAGAGAAGCTTAACTTAGCTTATTTGAACCCATTTGGCGGAAATGAATTCCTAGATGCCATGGGAACTGCTATGAAAAAAGCAACCACTAAGCTCGGCGGAAAATTAACAATCCTTGATGGTAAGGGCGATGTAAATCTTCAGGTCAGCCAACTTCAGCAATTAACTGCTCAGAAAGTTGACGGAATTTTTGTCTTCGCACTTGATCCAAATTCTATGAAGCCTGCGCTCGCAGAAGCAGCAGCTGCTGGAATTAAATTGATTTCAATCGACGAAAATTTCAAGAACAACGATATTGGCGTCTATGACAGTCAAATCCTGCAACGCAGAGATGAAGCTGCCTATCTTGGCGCTAAGCGAATGACGAAATTAATTGGTAGCGGTTCTTCATACGCAACAATGGATTTTGCTATTGCCGTTCCGTCTATTGTTTACTCAATTGAACAAGCAAAGAAGTGGGCAGATGCCTTTGGTTTAAAGTGGGCAGGTAATGCTTCAAACCCATCTGATGACATTGCAGGCGGAACTACTGCAGGAACTCAGCTTCTTTCTAATTATCCAGCAATCAAAGGAATAATTGCTTACAACGATCCATCTGCTATCGGTGCCAATTCAGCAGGAAAAGCAGCAAATGTTTCCGGCGTGATTTACGGTGGACAGAATGGTGGATCAGATGCTCGTGCTGGAATCAAATCCGGTAATTTGAGTTACACAATCCAACTTGCTGCTCCAAGTATTGGTAAGTTTGCAGCATGGGGTCTTTACAATGCTAACCAGGGTAAAAAACTCCCAAAAACAGTCCGCGCTGAGGCTCCGGTCTTAGTAACGGCTAAGAAGATGAAGTCAGTTCCTTCATGGGCCAAAGAACTAAAGGCAAAGTAGTTCAATAAGAAACAGAAAATAGCGGTGCTAGATAAATTAGATTGGAAACGTAATGCTTCTGAAAAATGAAAATTTATCTGGCGCCGCTTTTTTTGAGACAAGAGATGTAGCAAAAAGCTACGGTGGCGTAAAAGCACTTCGAGGGGTCTCATTAGATATTCGTTCTGGAGAAATACTTGGACTTTGTGGAGAAAATGGTTCCGGTAAATCAACTCTCTTGAAGATAATCTCAGGTCAGATCCAACCAACTTCGGGAACACTTTATTTTGATGGCAGAGAAGTTAATTTTAAAAATCCAAATGATGCACTGAAAATGGGAATTAGTGCAGTAACTCAAGAGCGAACCTTGGCTTATGATCTAACGGTTGCAGAGAATATATATTTGAGTCATTTGAAACCAAAAACTTTGCTAGGTATAAATTGGAAAAAAACTCATGAGCAGAGTAAAGACATGCTCGATAGAATTGGATGCGAGCTAGACACTAATGCACTCGTAAGGGATATTCTTCCCGGGCAGGCTCAAATGGTAGAAATCGCAAGGGCCATTATCGGTAAGACAAGAATTTTAATTCTCGATGAGCCAACCAGTTCGCTAACATCCCACGAAGTTGAAAAATTGTTTAGTGCTCTTCGAAATTTAGCTGCCCAAGGTGTATCCATTATTTTTATCTCCCATAGAATTGAAGAAATTTATGCAATTTGTGACAGGCTGGCAGTCCTTCGTGACGGAAACCTAGTTTCGACTGGATTGATATCAGAATATTCAGAAAAAAAGTTGATCCACGACATGATTGGTCGAGATCCAAGCACACTTGCAAAAAATGAAATTTTTCAGGGAGCTGATTCCTTATTGCGAACTCAGAATTTTTCCCTTATCAATAAATTCGAAGATGTTTCGATTTCGCTGAACAAAGGCGAAATTCTGGGAGTAATTGGACTCGTCGGGGCAGGTCATTCGGAATTGCTTGAATCTATCTTTGGGTTACATGGTCAACGAAAGGGAGTTTTGCAGATAAATGGCGTCAACATTCGAGTACGAAACCCCAGAGATGCGATGAGACATAAGATCGCATTCGTGCCAGCGGATAGGAAGAATCAAGGTCTAGTTTTAGGAATGTCAATCTTGGAGAATGCTCTGATGGCTTCTACGTCATGGAAAAATAGATTAGTGCGACCGAGAAGCAAAAAGACTGACGAACAAGTTAGAACTTATTCTTCGGACTTCAACATCGTGTGCTCTTCACTAGACGCCCCGGTCTCGAGTTTGAGCGGTGGAAACCAGCAAAAAGTTCTTCTAACTAAATGGTTATCCACGAACCCAGATATTCTTTTACTTGATGAGCCAACGCGTGGGGTAGATGTTGGCGCCAAGTCAGAGATTTATCGAATTTTGTTAGATCAAAGAGACCGGGGTCTTAGCATAATTGTAAGTTCTTCTGAGATTCCAGAATTGCTCACATTATGTGATCGCATATTAGTGATGTTTCGCGGGAAAGTTGTTGCCAATCTCAATCGGGCATTGGCGGATGAGTCACGAATTGTTCAGTATGCCATGGGCCAACTAGAGGAAGCGGTAGCGTAATGATAAGAAGCCTAGTGAGACAACGTTTTTTTGTTATTTTAGTCTTACTGATTGTGATGATAATTTTCTTTACGATTACCCAAGAGCGCTTCTTCACACTAAGCAATTTCACCGTGATTTTAACGAGTTCATCAATCTTATGGGTCACTGCCATGGGATTAACCTTCGTAATGATTGCTGGTGGCTTTGACCTTTCAGTTGGTAGCATGATGGCGTTGAGTGGAATCGCCTTGGGTTACTTCTCTAATCAGCTTGATCTTAATTTGGCGGTAGCGATCTTTTTGACTCTTTTGTTTGGCGTTGTTGTTGGTGGCTTAATTAATGGAATTGCAATTGGAAAATTGGGTCTCTCCTTTCTAGTAGTCACTTTAGGGTCCTCCACTCTCTTTATAGGTTTAACCCAATTTTGGTCAGGAACAAAAACCAGCGCGATTGAGAATAAGAATTTACAAATTTTGGCTTATGAAAGTTTATTTTTCATTCCAAACCAGGTCGTAGTGATGATCCTTGTTTATTTGATTCTCTTATACGTGCAAAAATTCACCCTTTTTGGTCGCGATATTTATGCGATTGGTGGAAATAAAGAAGCCGCAAAATTATCAGGCATCAATACTGTCCGAATCATAGTTTTGGTTTATGCGTTAGCTGCAGGCTTCGCGGCACTTGCAGGTGTTATTCAAGATGCCCGAATTGGTGCGGCAAGTCCGCAAGTTGGGCAAAATCTAATCTTTACGGCTACAGCCGCTGTTTTACTTGGCGGAACTAGCTTCTCAGGGGGTGTAGGTGGCGTAAGTGGCACCGTTGTTGGAGTTCTGTTCTTAGGTGTTTTGCAGAATGGACTTTCGGTTGCTGGGGTTGCAGATTATTGGCAATTGATTGTTACTGGTCTGATTCTTATTGGTGCTATTGGATTGGATGCTCTGCAACAAAAGCGGAGAAGTTCCGCAGCCCGAGCCGTGAGCGACCAAAAATGAGTGAACTAAATCGAAGAGCAGAAGGCCTTCAAGCATATGCTGATCAATTAGGAATGAGTGTTTCGGATGTAGAAGCGCACTTTATTCACAACTATGGTTCAGCATTCTCTGAATCTGCTTTCCTGGCAGCAGGTGGAGGTAATTGGCAGGAGAACGAATTATCTCTACGAGAGAGAAGTTTGATTGTAATAACAGTTTTAACCACTCTCGGTGCAGTTGATGAACGTCTTAAGGGACACTTAAAGTGGGCGACTCAACATAACCTCAATCGCGAGGATCTTGAGGCAGCTTTAGCTTTAATAGCCAACTATGCCGGCTTTGCTAGAGCTTCAGTTGCTTTGGATATTTTAAACGAGCTCGATAAATGAGTTTTACCTCCCTAAAAGACGGTACCCAAATCAGATATTCAGATCGCGGAACCGGTGCTCGGACGTATCTATTGGTGCATGGTTGGAAACAATCCCACAGGCTTTTTGACAAGATTACTTTCAATCTTTCTCAAGAATATAGAGTTTTCAGCTATGACCAGAGAGGTATGGGCGAATCTGACAAGCCGAACAGCACTTACGACTTCGATCTTCTGGCAAATGATTTATCTGAACTGATTGAAAAGTTTTCATTAACTGATGTGTATTTAGTTGGCTGGTCGATGGGTTGCACTACTTCTTTGAGTTACCTGCAAAGAAAAGACTCTGATATCAGAGGATTAGTTTTAATGAATGGCCCGTTGACCCTAGATAAGAAACCAGATTTTGATTTAGCTTTGACTACAGAAGTTCTTGACAAATACATCGCTGACTTAGAGCTACATTGGCCGCGGAATGAGCGAGAATTTTATGCTGAATCTTTGTTGACCAAGAACTCATATTTAGTAGATTTGCTAAATTCTATTGGACAACAAACTCCATTAGATGTTGCTGTGCGACTTGTGAAAAATCAAAGAAAAATTGACCACCGTGAAACCGTAAAATCGCTACGCATGCCAGTTTTAGCGGTATACAGCGCACACGATCCCTATTGGCCAAGTGCATTGGGTGGTTGGATTTCAGAAAATGCCGCTCTTGGCCAGTTTGTAATGTTAGAGAACTCAGCGCACTGCGCGCCGCTGGAAGAGCCTGAAGCTTTATGTAGCGTATTAACAAAGTTTGCCGATGGATGTGAATCCCGTCATGGATAATCAATTCTTCTCTTGCAAGAATTTGATCTCAGAGTTATCACAAAAGAAAATTTCGTCGCGAGAAATTGTTGAAATGTGTTTGAAGAGAATTGAAGAGAACAAGACTTTGAATGCTGTCGCTTATATAGATGAAGATTTAGTTCGTCGTCAGGCTGATAAAGCTGACCAAATGCGCATGCAAGGAGCAGTTTTACCGCTATTAGGCATTCCGATTTCGGTGAAGGATTCGATTTCAGTCAAAGATATGCCTTGGCGATCAGGTTCGTTTGCGCGAGCAGATGTGGTGGGCAAAGAAGACGCTTCTGTTGTTGAAAAATTGCGTAATGCTGGTGCAATCTTTATTTGTAAATCAACTATTCCTGAATACACCTGGTCGGTTGAAACTGACAGTGCTCTGCATGGACCAACTTTGAATCCATATGACTTAGACAGAACTTGTGGCGGTTCGAGCGGAGGCGAGGCAGTTCTACACGCTATTCAAGCAAGTCCAGCAGGGGTTGGTTCTGATGGATTAAATTCAATTCGAGTGCCAGCGCATTTTTGTGGAACTGCTGGATTAAGACCAACGTCAGGTGTAATTCCAGAAACAGGAGTTTGGCCGTCAACACGTGCGAGCGGCCTTCTAGATATTTCTACGATAGGTCCGATGTCAAGATCGGCAGACGATCTCGATCTGCTTTTTAGCATTATGCAAGGTCCAGATAACAAAGATCCCTTTACACATCCAATGTCTCTTAGACCAAATATTTCTTCAATGAAAGAGCTGAAGATTGGCTTCTTCCGATCACATCCATACGCACCGGCCAGTAGCGATGTGCAAGGTGCAGTAGTAAAGGCTGCACAAACACTTTCGAACGCAGGGGCAAACATTGAAGAAATTAATCCCTGGCCACTAGACAGCACTATAGAGATTGCATTTGGTCTCATGGCACCTGATGGCGGCGAAAGAGTTCGTAATGACGTAAGTGCAGCAGGTGGAAAGCATGCTCCAAGTTTCGCCGCTTTATTGAATCAATTAAAAAGTCAAACACTCACAATAACTCAATACTTAAAAGTCGTAGAAGAATTCACATCATTACGTAGCCTAATACGAACCACTCTAAGTAAATATGATGCAGTGATTATGCCGGTTGCATCCGATACTGCTCCGTTACATCTATCTAGCTTGAGCAGTGATGGTGGCGGGTTAAGTATTGAAGGGTATTCCTATAGTTTTGCAATTGCGTTGGCAGGCGCACCATCAGTGTCGGTGCCAATTCAACTTTCATCAGCGAATTTGCCAATTGGTGTTCAAATAGTTGGGTCGCCACACGACGACTATAAAATTATGTCAATTGCGACCTACATTCAAAAAACTTTAAATTCCTATCTATCAATCCAAAGCACGGGAGGTTCAAAATGAATGCACCAGCTCCAATTGTTAAACCAGAACTTACTAAGGAAATTGCAAAGGGCCTATATGTAATCCCTGATCAAGGGGTGCCATTAGTTCCTAATATCGGTATTGTTGAAGGTAGTACTGGAGTCCTTGTAATTGATACCGGAATGGGTCCAAAGAATGCCGCCATGGTGTTGGCAAAAGTTGAAGAGATTTCTAAAGGTAAAGATCTCTTTTTAACTACTACTCATTTCCATCCTGAACACAACTTTGGAAGTTCGATCTTTAAGGGTCGCGCAAAAATTCTGCTAAACGAAGATCAAGTTACTGATTTAAAAAAGAAGGGTCCAGGCTATTTGGAATTCTTCAGAACTTTCGGAGATTCAGTTTCTTCAGAGCTCGAAAATGTAGCCTTTGCTGAACCCGATATTGTTTACCCTAAAGAGCATGTTTTGGATTTAGGTGGAAGAAAAGTAAGCATGCATGCAACTGGACAGGCGCATACTCTCGGTGATCAAGTTATTCGTGTTCCTGATGTCGGCGCCGTGTTTTGTGGTGATTTAATTGAAGAATCACAGTTCTCCATTTTTCCGTGGTTCCCTCCAGAGGACACAGATGTTTCAGGCACTAAGTGGATTTCAGTTGTTGAGGCCTTACTGAAGTCTGGAGATAATTTAGTAATTCCCGGACACGGGCGAGTATCAAATAAGGATTTATTGCTACAAGTTCATGAATACCTACTGTTCTTGCAGGCTGAGGTGTGGAGCAGATTGAAGTCTGGTTTGTCAGAAGAACAAATTACGTCAGAAGTAACAATTCTTGCTAAGAAAATGCACCCTGACTGGGTTGGTGAGGAATGGATTGAAAAAGGGATTCAATGCTTTTGCCATGACTTTCCATCGAAATAGCGTCTTGGTATAAAAATGAAGAATAAATTGCGTTTGCACGAGGGGGAGAGAACAGTTCCGCATGCACTCCTGAAGGCATCTGCAACTTATGGAGATCGAATTGCAATAACTGATGGAGAAAGAAATGTAACATTTAGAGAGCTTCCTGGTTTGGCGCAACAGACTGCAGAAATTCTTGTTGGGTTGGGAGTAAATCCAGGTGACCGTGTAATGGTAGTCGCGGAAAATTGTTTCGAAATTTTGCAGTTGTTAATTGGCTGTTCATGGTTGAATGCAATTCTCGTGCCGATAAATCCTTCTTCACGTGATAAACAATTAGATTACTTTATAAAGACGACAGAGCCGAAGGTAATCTTTATAGATAAAGCAACAGCTTCGGATGGACAAGTTAGTTCAAGCCAGTTCTTTCAACTTTCGCAATGCAGACGCATAGATGATGGGTTGCTTGCGAGTCAGAACAAAACATCTTCCATCGAGCTCTCCGCGTCTCTTCCAGATTCAACTTTGGCGATACTCTTCACATCTGGCACTACAGGAAATCCAAAAGGTGTCATGTGCCCACATTCCCAATTTATCCTTTGGGGCGAGATAGTTGGGGGAATCTTAGAAATCTCCGAAGATGATGTTGTTTACACATGCTTACCTTTGTTTCATACAAACGCTCTAAACGCTTATTTACAATGCCTTATTAATGGGGCAACTTTCCAACTAGGACCAAGATTTTCAGTCTCACAGTTTTGGCCACGTATGGCGGAAAGTGGAACAACCGTTACATATCTCTTAGGCGCAATGGTTTCGATGTTGATGACTAATCCCAATACGACCTTCGATAAATCTCATAAAGTTCGTAATATTTTGGCACCAGGTACGCCAACTCCAACACTTGTCGAATTTGAAGAGAGATTTGGAGTTAAGTTAATCGAAGCGCATGGAATGACAGAAACGAATGCGGTTATAGGGCCTGATGGTGGAGAGCAATTATTGGGCTACATGGGCAAGGTTTTACCTAATTTTGAAGCGAAGATTCTTGATCAAGATGGTCAAGAGCTAGGCGATGGTGTGCCTGGAGAGTTGTATTTAAAGTGCAATGTTTTGGGAGGCTTCGCTACTGGCTATTGGAACATGTCAGAAGAAACAAAATTAGCTTGGAACAATGGCTGGTTTAGAACTGGAGATCGCGTCATAAGGAATGATGGCTGGTATAAGTTCGTTGACCGAATAAAAGATGTAATCCGCCGTCGAGGAGAGAACATCTCTGCCTGGGAGGTAGAACAAGCATTACAATCTATAGATATGATTTCAGTTGCAGCAGCGATACCAGTTCCTTCAGAGCTTGGGGAAGATGAAGTTATGGCCTTTATAGTCCTTGAGCCCGGTAAATACCTATCAGAGGTAGAGATTTTGAATCAGTGTTCGTCTCTTTTGCCCCGTCATGCGCTCCCTAGATTTATAGAATTTGTGGACCAACTTCCGTTAACTGAAACTGGAAAGATTCGGAAAGTAGTGTTGCGTGAATTAGGGGTCCAATCTTCAACTTGGGATTCCCAAAAAGCTGGCTATGTCGTGAAGCGTTAGTGAAGCAATGGTTGTAATCAAGGGCTGGGGTCAGACAAATTACATTCGTAAACCCTCCGAAACAGATTCACTCATTAACTTGTTTGCTGAAGCGATTTCGACCGCACTCAAAGATGCAAATCTAAACCTTTCGGAGATTGACGGATTTGCAGTAAGTTCATTTACTCTTAAGCCAGATCGCGCCATCGACTTGGCGGTTAAGTTTAATTTAAAATTGAACTGGATTATGGATGGAAGCACAGGTGGGGCTTCCGGTATTGATATGCTCCAGCATTCAGTATCTGCAATAAAAGATAAAACAGCAAAGAATATTTTGCTGCTTAGTGGAGATCTGTTTAGAGAAAATGACTTCTTAGATTTAATTTTAAATTACAACACAAATACAAGAGATTTTCTATCTACAGCTGGATTAGTCGGCCCTAATCCACTATTTGCATTATTAACAACCCTCCAAATGAACAAATATGCTTTCAAAAAGGAAGACTACGGGAAAGTTGTAATTTCGCAGCGCAAAAATGCTAACGCTAATCCCAGAGCACTTTACAGAGATTTACTAACCATGGAAGAGTATTTGGCCGCCCCGATGATTAGCACGCCTTTGGGATTATTTGACTGTGTTCCAGTTGTTTCAGGAGCAAGCGCAATTATTGTTGGTGAATCCACTGTTGGTAAATCTTCAGAAAACGAGCTACATGTGAAGAAAATTAGCACAAGTCATAATTACGATCTTCACAATGGTGACGGCACATCCACTGGTTTATCGGAGATAGCGCCTGAATTTTGGGAAGAGGTTAAGTTGAAACCTGGGGACATTAACTACTTGGCTTTATATGACGATTATCCTGCGATAGTTTTGGCGCAATTAATGGACCTAGGCTTTGTAAGTCGAGAAAATGCACCCGCTAGCTGGCAAGACTTTATTGAAAACTCTAGAACCCAATTGAACAGTTCAGGTGGCCAATTAACGTGTGGCCAAAATGGTGCTGGCGGTGGAATGCATGGATTAATCGAAATCTTCGAAGGGCTAAGAAATGATAAGAATTCGAAGTATGGAATTGCTTGTGGATATGGAATGGTCACATATCGATACGGTTCTTGTTCAAATCTAGTTTTGATTGAAGCGAATCGATGAAGAATTCAATCTCGGAGTGCTCGAAATGTAAAAAGGTTTCAACTCCGCGTCGCTGGAGTTGTGTGAAATGTGGAATAGTTCCTCAACGTGATTGTTTAAATCTAGAGGGAACAGTTATTGCAACAAGCGATATTGTTAAATCTCCAAAAAGTGAGACAAAGCAACTGACTCAGGTTTCCTTATCCATCTCAGATAGCTCGGTCTATTTTCTTTCCAAATAAACTTTAATTTAGTTACTTCCGCACCAGGTTCACCGCATATGAAATCCCAAAGCCAAAGCCAACTGCGGCATATGCATAGGTGAACCAAGTTAGTTCTGTTGGGATCATGAGAGTTAGAACTCCGAGTGCAGGGGCGCTGATGCACATTACTTTTGCGACGTTACCAACACGTGTATCACTGCTCTGGGATGCGTTGTTCCACATGTTTCCGGCGAGAGCAAAGACTGTTATGCCAATCATGCGCATTGACCAGATTAAGTCATCGCTGGTGTCGAGGGCGAGAAGTTCGAGAAATAGTTTGGGCAGTATCAGAAGGAATAGGGCGGATGCGCCAAAGACTATGGAACCTGCTTGCAGGGTTTTGCGGATCGCTGGGTAGTTCATGGGGGAAGTTTACGCCTTCAAGTTCTGCAATCTAGATTGCGACTTCAGAAGGTGGTTTTACTCCGCTTACCGCCACAATGCCAAGGCGTTTTCCAACCAAAGTTAGATTATATGCAAGCTCATACTTGTCGCCCATGGAATCTACGGTGAGCAGTTGATAGAAGGTATTTTTAGATTTTCTGCAGGCGCCGAAAGTAAGGTTGCCATTTTCTGTTAAGAACAGATATCCACTTTCAATAATCTCTTTGAATTGATCTACTGTGATGGAACCCTGAAACGATTTGGCAGAGTAACTGTAAGCGCGCTGCCAATCTGAATTTGCAAGTGCGGTAATTTGCTTAGTTATGTGCTTTTTGACTATCGATTTTTGGCTCTTGTTACAACGAACTTCTTTTGCTTGGGCTGGTGTTATTAACGATTGCGTGGATAGTGCAATCAAAATGATCAACACAGCGGTCTTGAATCGCACTGACCCAATGCGTTGATATTCCAAAGCAGCCTCATATCTAGACCCAGGGCACTCATTTGAGCGCCTTCAATCGTCTTCACTTTGCATAAGAGTAAATGGAAAGGCGGTCAAATGCACCTATTCCATTCCCCTCGTGGAGCGCAAAACTCACAACATTTTCTAACTCTTTGGCCTCGCCCCAGACGGGTTACAGGGCTACGCTTCTGATATGACGAGAACACCAGCGCAGAACTGGAACTTGGGCTAATGCCTTTCTGGATGTGGCTAGCAACAGGTGGGTTGTTGCTTGTTGTCGAAATGTTAACCGTCAATCTTCTCTTCGCCTCTCTGGCATTTTCAGCGCTACTTGCTGCAATTGCTAGCGCCTTAGGTCTTAATGTTTTGATTCAGGGTGCGCTCTTTGGTTTGGGTGCTGCTGGATCACTTCTATTTTTGCGTCCAATAGCACTGCGCCATTTGAAGCGAAGCCCAGCCGGACAGGCAACAAATGTTGATGCCCTTGTTGGTGCTCCCGCAATCGCGCTCTCACTTGTTACCGATCGCGATGGCCAAGTTAAGTTAAGTGGTGAAACCTGGAGCGCTCGCAGTCTCTCTGGTCAGATCGAAGATGGTTCTTTTGTTGAGGTTGTTGCCATCGAAGGCGCAACAGCTGTCGTTAAGCAGAGGGGCTAATCGAAGATGATTTCCTACGGCGTCTTAGCTCTCTTAGTTCTAATCTTTGGCGTTGTCTTATCGCGCGCAATTCGTATTGTTCCCCAAGCCAGTGCTGGAATCGTCGAACGCTTGGGCCGCTATCACCGAACACTTGGTGCTGGCTTAGTAATCATCATTCCATTTATCGATCGCCTACGTCCCTTGCTGGATATGCGCGAGCGCGTGGTCTCATTTCCACCGCAACCCGTTATTACCGAAGATAACTTAGTTGTCTCTATCGACACCGTAATCTACTTTCAAGTTACTGATCCAAAAGCTGCCATCTATGAAATCGAAAACTTTATTCAAGGTATCGAACAGTTAACTGTTACTACTCTGCGAAATGTTGTCGGTGGCCTGGACTTGGAGGAAGCTTTAACTTCACGTGATTCCATCAATGCTGCGCTGCGTGGTGTCTTGGATGATGCAACCGGCAAGTGGGGAGTGCGTGTAAACCGCGTTGAAATTAAGGCAATTGATCCACCACCAAGTGTTCAAGAGTCTATGGAGAAGCAGATGCGCGCCGAGCGAGATAAGCGCGCTGCAATTTTGACAGCAGAAGGTGAAAAGCAGTCACAGATTCTTACCGCTGAGGGCGCTCGCCAAGCCGAAATCTTGCGCGCCGAAGGTGATGCACAAGCTGCAGTTCTCCGTGCAAATGGCGAAGCTGCTGCAATCAAATTAGTCTTCGAAGCTGTTCATGCTGCAGATCCAGATGAGAAGGTTTTGGCCTATCAGTATCTACAACAACTACCTGCAATTGCGAATGGCACCGCCAGCAAGGTCTGGGTAATTCCAGCTGAACTTAGCGGTGGCGTGGAATCAATCATGAAGGCCTTTAAAACTAAGGATTAACGAGGACCGTTACGCCCGCTGGTGTGAATCAAATTCTTCGAATTTACACAGCAAAATCACAGACGCGGGGTAGTAATAGTGTTCACAACAGCCATTTCTCATGTATGGTTGAAAAATGGACACTATAGATTTTCTGCCAAAAGAGAAGCGAATCAGAGTTGGACTTGTTGGCTTTGGCAAAACTGGGAGAGCGGTAGCTGTAACGCTTCTCCACGATAAAACTATTGATCTAGTCTGGGTCGTTCGAAAGACGCATACGCTTGAGCACCGTTCGGTTCCCGAATTCCTCGGGATCGAGTCTGATGAAGAGGGCTCCATACACTGGGTGGGCGATGTTGATTTTGATTCGCTACAAGAAAGCTCGCCGGTTGATGCAATTATCGATTTCAGCTCCGAGGATGGAATGGACTATTACGGGGAGACGGCTTCCGAACTTGGTATCACAATAATTTCAGCAATCTCTAATCTTTCTAGCTCTAGTGTGGGTAAATTAAAGAAATACGGTCAAACTACTCGAGTTCTCTGGTCACCTAACATCACACTTGGAATTAACTTCCTAATGATTGCAGCTAAGACTCTTCAGACAATTGCGCCTCATGCTGATATTTCGGTTCTGGAGGAGCATTTCAGGGATAAGCCGGAAGTGTCTGGCACTGCCTTAAAAATTGCAACCACTTTAGGCCTCAACGAAAAGGTTGTTCACTCCGTTAGAGCAGGAGGAATTATTGGTGTCCACGAGGTGTTATTTGGATTTCCCTTTCAAACTGTTCGGCTCAAGCATGAGTCAATTGCAAGAGAGGCTTTTGGAAATGGCGCAAGATTTGGATTAAAGGAGCTCCAAAAACGAGAGGTAGGTTTCTACAATATGGAAGATCTAGTCGGTAAATTTTTTGTGGATGCCAATTCTCACTATGCGACTGACAAAATTGAACCAAAGTTGGGATTCTTTAAGAAGAGAATTGCAAAAGTTCTCTCTAGATTTAAGTAATTCTTAGCGGATACGTAGCGAGTTTGTAACAACCAGAAGTGAGCTTGCAGCCATCGCACCAGCTGCATACATTGGTGTTAAGGCACCAGCCATTGCAATTGGGATTCCGATGACATTGTAGGCAAAGGCCCAACCAAGATTGATTTTTATGATTCGAAGTGTTTTTGTTGCGAGCGCAAGTGAGCCGATGACACCCATCAAATCCTTACCCATCAAGGTGATATCAGCGCTGCCAATTGCAGAATCGGTTCCGGTTCCCATCGCGATACTTAAATTTGCAGATGCTAAGGCTGCGGCGTCATTGATGCCATCGCCGACCATAAGAACGGTCTTGGAATCTCTTTTGAAATCTTCGACAACGCGCAACTTCTGATCAGGCAAAGTGTTGGCAATAACATTACTTGCAGGAATTCCTACCAGTGATGCGATGTGCGCGGCGCTCTCTTGATTGTCTCCGGTAACAAGCCACGGTGTGATTCCACGAGCATTTAGTGCAGATATGGTGGCTTTTGCATCAGCTTTGACTTCATCTGATGTTGTGAAAAGTGCGATTGCAACACTATCCCAGATAAGCACTGAGACGCTCTCGCCGCGGCTGCGGGCTTCTGCAATACCTTCAGATATCTGCGGATCAAGAGGCGCAGAGCTATTTGTAATGGCATCTGGTGTGCTGATTTGAATAAGTGGTGAGAATTGACCGAAATCAACTTTACCTTCGACTCCGGATCCTGGGTTCTGTGTGAAATTAGTGAGAGGCAGAATTTTTGCGCCGTGTGCACTTGCATGAGATGCAATCGCTTTTGCAATTGGGTGATCATTTGCATTTTCTAGAGTCAGTGCTGCTGAGAGAATCATCTGCTCGGTTATCGCTGCAGAGACCTCTTTTTCAAGCTGTTGTTGGGCTGATGTTGGAATAAGGACATCGCCAACTTTCATCACACCGGTTGTCAGAGTTCCGGTCTTATCGAAAATCGCAATGTTTACAGCTCGTGCAAGTTCTAGGACATGCGGCTTGCGCAGAACGATTCCACGAGAAGCGCCGCGTCCGGATGCGACAACGAGTGCGACTGGTGTTGCTAGGCCGAGCGCGCAGGGACAAGCGATTACAAGAACGGTAATTGCCACTGAAATTGATGTCGATAGCGAACGACCTTCGCCACCGTTTATTGCAGCATCTAAGTAGTAATACCAGAGAAAGAATGTGCCAATTGAAACAAGTGTGACGATTGGGACAAAGACTGCAGATATCCGATCAGCAAGGCGCTGAATTGGTGCTTTGGCACTTTGTGCTTCAACAACCATCGCAGTTATTCGAGCAAGTTCGGTATCACTGCCGATGCGAGTGGCTTTCACGATAATGCGACCATTGTTATTCATCGAAGCGCCGATAACGTGCGAACCTGGTGATACATCTATCGGAACTGATTCGCCAGTAAGCATGGAATTATCAACCGATGAATTACCTGAAATGACAATGCCATCAGTGGCGATTCGGGCACCTGGCTTTACGACAAATTCATCTCCCAGAATTAAGTGCTCGATAGGAATTAGAACTTCGATGCCGTCACGCAGAACAATTACTTCTTTGGCATGAAGTGAGAGAAGTGAAGTGAGAGCGCTACTTGCCCGGTGTTTAGCGCGAGATTCTAGAAAGCGACCGAGGATCACAAAGAGCAGGACTCCAGCAGCAACTTCGGTATAGGCATCGCCGTCACCTGTTGCAGTCGAATAGATCGACCAAGTAAATGCCGCAATAGATCCAAGAGAAATCAAGGTATCCATTGTCGGATGAGCGATATTTCGAATTGCTGCGCGATGAATTGGCCAGGCGACAAATAAAATAAGCGGAGTAGTTAATGCAATTGCTAGCCAAGCCATCATCATTGAGGTGGCAATTGCAGGAACCCCAAAGGCGATTGCCCAGATAAGTGCGCGCCTTGATTTCTGATTGGCCAGTGCTGGCCCTTGACTGTCTGCCAACGGGGTTGCGCCATATCCTGCGGATTTAATCTTGGAGATGATTACATCTGTCGAAAGTTCTTCAGGCGCAAGGACGTGAACAGTTTCGCTGGCGAAGTTGACCGAGGCGCGAACGCCGGCGAGTGAATTAAGAGATCTTTCAACCGATGCCACACAAGAAGAGCAGGTCATGCCTGTTACAGAATAGGTAGTTGCAACCAAAGTGGTCTTATCCAAATCAATTGCAATCTCGGGTTGACGGTGGCGCATTAGGTCAATCGAAATATCTTCAGCCATTGTTACTTTCCTTGATAGCTGCGGATTGCATAGGGGAAGTCTATATCTAATACTTGAGCGACATCTAGCGATTCTTGGATTGGCAAGACCCAATCATTGCTACCGCTGACGCGCGAGCTAAAGGATTCAATCATTATTTGATAGGCATCAACTGGTGCAAAGACTTCGGTGTGTTCGCCGATGCGCAGCGCAGAACTTTCTTTCCAGGAAGTAAAGGCCTGGCCAGCAGTAAATTCAATTGAGTTCTGATCACCAACAATCTTTAGAGATTGTCTCTCGGGTGCAATAAAGGAGGTCTGTGCAGAGAGTTTTACTAAGCTCTGGCTTAGTGTTATTTCGGCTTGCAAGTCGGTAGATAAATCAGCGCCATCACTATTTAGTGTCTGATTAACGCTGGTAAAAGTTGGTGCAGTCCATGGATTTATCAGTGAGCGCCAAAGTTGAATTTGATAGCCGCCAACATCAAGCAAGCTGCCACCACCCAAGTTTTTAAGTGCACGGAAGTTATCGTTTAGATCTGCAGTAAAAGTGAATTCGGATTCGATTGCGGTAAGCCGACCGATGTCACCTTTTGCAACAATTTCAACAGCGCGTTGAAAGCGTGGATGCCATCTGGTCCAGACTGCTTCAACTAATAATTTGCCACTTGTTGTGGCGGCATCGGCCATCTCTCTGCTCTGTTGGAAATTTAGGGCTAGTGGTTTTTCACAGAGCACGTGCTTTCCCGCATTTAGTGCTGCAATAGCCCACTGGTGATGTTGGTCGTTAGTTAAATTAATATAAATTGCATCAATTTCTGGGTCTTGAATCATTTGGTTATAGCTATCAGTGCCGTGATAGGTGCGTACCGGTGCGAGTGCTTGTGCACGACCTAAGTTTTGGCTTGCAACTGCTGTCAGTGTTGCGTAACTTGCTGCATGAACAGCTGGCGCCATTGCTTTGGTTGCAACGTAGCCGGCGCCAATAAAGCCCCACTTGATTGTCATGCTCGCAATAATATGGGAGTTACTGGCTTTCCATTTTCGAGCGCTGATTCTTCTGCTGCTTGCATGATTGCAACGACATCGCGTGAAGCAGTGACTTGGATCTGCATTGGTGTGCAATTGGTTAAGAAGTTATCGACTGACTTATGGAAAGCGAATGCTGGAGAAATTACTGGGTCGAGCAATTTAGAAGTGCCATCGCTGGTGTGTAACGTGATTTTTGCGGGCAGGTCGGCGACTGCGCCGCTGCCACTGGTATCCCAGTCGCCAACAAGTGCGCCCTTTGTTCCCAGAATATAAAACTTTGGCTTGCGGGCAGCAGATAAATCAGAATTTATAAAAGTTGCTTGGATGCCACCTTCGAAATTTATATTTACTGCGGCGTGATCAGCATTTGTTATGTGATGCCAGACGCGCTTTTGATTTAGGCCACTTACAAATTCAACTTTATTTGGAATCAGTGCCAGAATTTGATCGATGTAATGGCTTCCCCAATCAAAAATTGCCCCACCCGAAACTTTCACATCTGAGTGCCAGAAATCGCAGGGTCTTGAATATCCACCAACAAAACTTTCATATGAGAAGAGTTCGCCGATATCGCCGTTATCAATGGAATTTTTGATCGTTAAGAAATCCTGGTCAAAGCGACGGTTCTGATAAACAACCAGAGTTAGTCCGGCGCTCTTTGCAAGTGCCATGAGTTCATCGCACTCTTTAGCGTTAAGGGCCATTGGTTTTTCTAGAATGACATGGATGCCAAGTGCGAGTGCTTTCTTGGCCCACGAATAATGGCTATTTGGTGGCGTTGAGATAACAACTAAATCGATGCCTTTAGATTCCAACATTAAATTAGCATCGCTAAATGCAGTTGCAGTGGGTGTGAGTTTTAGTCCGGCCTGAACGCGGTCGGGATTGGTGTCGCAGATAGCCGCAATTTCTAGGTGGTCACAGGCCGCAATAGCTTTGCTGTGTTCGTCGCCGATTGCGCCATAGGCCAATAAACCAACCCGGATTTTTTTATCAGACACTAATGCGCTCCCTATTAATCGTAAGGTGTAAGTCTAGATGAGTAAGACTGATCAGGCACATTTAAGTGAATCGATTCAGTCTCAGACATGAAAGAAGTAGGATTTAGCCATGAGTTTTGTTATGTATTCGACAACCTGGTGTGGTTATTGCAAAAGACTAAAGTCCCAATTGGCTGATCTCGAGGTAACTTTTGAAGAGATCAACATTGAAGAGGTTCCTGGAACTGCCGAGATAGTTGAGAAAGTAAATGGCGGAAATCAGGTTGTGCCTACGCTGGTTTTCTCTGATGGAACTGCGATGACAAATCCTTCGGCCAAGGCTGTTGTGGAGAAGCTAGCTACGCTTGCTTGATTACCTTATCGGCCCAAATTAGTTCTGATTCACTGCTGTGAGCTACTAGAACAACAGTGGTGCCGCTTACTGCAAGTTTTTGCAGCAGTTTGATAATTCGTTCGCGGTTTTCAATGTCTTGCGCTGCAAGTGGTTCATCTAAAAGTAAAACCGGGGTTTTCTGTGCGATAGCGGTTGCTATTGATACTCGTTGAGCTTCGCCACCAGACAGAGTTGTTACTTGTCGATTGGAAAGTTCGGTTAAAGCAAGTGCTTCGATAATTTCTTTGGAATCGCCAGCCATTTCGATTATTTGTTTAACAGTGAAGCCCAATGTGTAGTTCTGGTTTTGAATTGCCATTGCACGCAGCTTAGAAAGTTGTGATGCTGGGGTAAGTGCAGGATCTGTATCGTCGATTGTGATTGTGCCTTTTGTTGGTTTGATGTCGCCAGCCATTGCATTTAGCAGAGTGGATTTACCTGAACCATTTGGACCAAGAATTACAGTGATTGAAGCGCCAGGGATTTGATCGCTGTAATCAGTAATGATTTGTTTGCTACCAAGATCGATGCTGATTTTGTTTATGGAAATCATTGGGTCTTCCAAATGTTGTTTCTCATTGTGACCAGAGCGATTAGAACCGGCGCACCGACAAGTGAAGTGATTAAACCAATTGGAAGCTCATTTGGTTGGACGGCGCTTCTTGCGATGGTGTCGGCGGCTACGACAAGCAGTGCACCAATGATTGCGGTATGAAAGATTAATTTGCGATGGACCGGACCATATATAAAGCGAGCAATGTGTGGTGCTGCAAGGCCAATGAATGCAATTGAACCAACCGTGCTGACTGCGCCACCTGCAAGAAGTGAGAGAGCGATCAGTGCGAGCAAGCGAGAGCGTGGAACATCGATACCTAAATGAAATGCGGTGGAATCACCAAGTGAAAGTCGGTCAAGGGCTGGTGAAACTCTCCAGGCAATAGCAGCGCCAAGAATTGCAGTGATTGAGATTCCGAGAAGATTTTCCTGGGTTATTAAGGCAAGTGAGCCGAAGTTCCAGAAAGAAATTGATCGGGCATCGGCGCGTGTGACCATTGATGAGAGAAGACCAACTGCAGCTGTGAAAAATGCAGAGACTGCAATACCGACGATGATTAAAGAGAACGAAGAGAGCTTGCTTCGAAGATTGGCTAACTTAAATGTCAGCGATGTTGCAAGTAATGCACCAAGTGCACCGCATGCAATTGCACCGAGAGAACCAACTTGAACGAAGCCAGTTAAGACAGCCAATACGGTGCCGAGTGATGCACCAGCTGTTGTTCCTAAGATTGATGGTTCGGCCAATGCGTTGTTGCAGGCACCTTGTGCGATTAAACCGGCGAGTGCGAGAGATGCACCAACAATAAGCGCAGCGGTGACACGTGGAATGCGGATCTGCCACAAGATTTCGTTGCTGCCGGGGGAGAAAAGTGCGGACCAGAAGTTTTCGATTTGAGCAGCGCCGTTATAGATCGCAATAAAGGTAACGAGAACAAGCAAAATTGTTGGGGCTACCTTCTTCACTTTGTAACCGCTTCGACTGCTCTGGCTAACGCAGTGACAAGTGATGGAGTGCGGGGACCATAAGAAAGTAATAACGAATCGTCAACATCAATTACCGCTTGGTTTTTGCCAGCTTGAGTTTGGGCAACACCAGGAAGTTTTAATAAACCAGAGATACCACCAACAGATTGCAGACCTTTAGTCATAACAATGATGACATCTGGATTTAGTGTGGCCAGGCTTTCGGCTGTCATTGTGTTGTATGGGTTTGGTAAAGATTGGGCACCGACATCTGTTGCTCCAATTGCTTCGATCAAAGAATCAGAACCCGAACCTGGACCACCGATCAAATAGACCGAAGAAGTGCCGCGAAGATATAAGAATGCAATGCGGGATTTTGTGGCGATGGTAGAAGTTTTTAGCTCGTCATTGAGAGCTTGATTTAACAAATCACCTTGCGCTGGTGCACCGATTGCTGATGCAACCACTGCAACCTTTTTTGAGATATCAGAGAGCGTCCAGCTTTCAGGAGTTTCAACAATCTTGATACCTGCAGTTCTTATCTGATCGAGCGCCGCTCTTGGTCCGGTAGAAGCATCGATGATTACGAGATCGGGTTTTAGTTCGATAACTTTTTCGGGCAAAACTTGGTGTCCTGAAGTAACAATTGGAATATCTTTCAAATCTTTTTCAGTGCTGGAAATATCTCGGCCAACCAGAATTGATTTAGCATTTAAAGCATTGATTATTTCGGCTACGCCATTTGCAAGAACTACTACGCGCGAGACTGAGAAATTTGCAGTTGAATCAATTGAAATTTTTGAAACATCGTTCTCAGAAATTGTCTGGATTTGTAGATTCTGTGACGTGCCGCACCCAGTTAGCAATATAGCTAGTGTTGTAATCGCAATCACACCGAATTTCTTCATGGGGATAGTGTGCCAATTCTTTTAACGACAGATACACGTGTCCTGTCGGATAAGTGACTAGAGCTAGCAATTTAGAATTTCGCCATGAAGCGCGCGATTTTCGGAGTTGTTATCGCGCTTACCTTTGCCATAAATCCGGTTGCAGATGCGGCAACAATAAAAGGAGCACAGGGTCAGACCCTAAGTGTTTCGGCAACAACTGCGAAGAGCGGTGCGATGATCAAGGTAAGGGGAAATAAATTTGATGAGACCGTTGGGATCTATCTTGCGTTCTGTGTTGTTCCGAGGAAAGGTCAGCCACCAACACCTTGTGGAGGTGGAGTAAATAAGGCCGGTCTCGGTGAAGCTTCCTTCTGGATTTCATCGAATCCACCGCCATATGCAATTGGTCTGACTGAAGAATTTTTACCAGGAGGACGTTTTACCCAGAAGGTCCGGGTATCAAAGAAGATCGGCAAATTTGATTGCACCAAAGTTAAGTGCGCAATAACTGTGCGAGCAGATCATCTGCGTGGTGCAGATCGAAGTTATGACACGTTTATTCCAATCAAAATCAAATAATAAGGAGAGCAATGAAAAAGATAGTTCTAGTTTTAGCTTTGGCAGCATCAATATTGGTACCATCAGGTGCGCAGGCAGCTGAGACTAAGATTGTTGGTGGACCGCTGACAAACCTTGAAGCCCAAGGCGCGGTGATCAATATCCAACTCTCAGCAGTTCCAGCAAAGGCTGGTCTTTATATCCAGCAGTGCGTGCAGAGCGCAGCGGGTGCGCGTCCAGATATCTGCAACAAAGCGGCCGAGCTCTGGATTTCAACAGCTCGCGGTGCTTCATTTGCACCAACTGCGGCAATTCAATTTAAGCCAACAGCAAGCTTTGTTGCTGGCAGCACAACCATAGATTGCACAGTTTCGAAGTGCGGAATCTTTATGCGCTTTGATCACACTGCAGCTGCAGATCTTTCAGAAGACCAATTCATTGCACTGACATTTAAGTCAGCAGCTGCAGGCACTGTTGTTCTACAGGCTGATGAAATCACCGCAACAATAAATGGCACAGCAGTAAGCACAAGGGCGCCAATGACACTTGGGTATCGCCAAGTTGCAACAGTTGCAGCAACATCAAAGGCTGGGGCCACACTTACATTCGAAGCGATATCTCCGGCATGTGCGTTAAATGGAAGAGAGATAACACCATTGAAAGGAAGCGGGGAGTGCGCAATATCAGTGACTTCAGCTGGAAATGCAGCTGCTTCTAGAGCGACAGCAATCTTGCCGATTCGCTTAACTTTAGGTGTGCAAACAATTGCGGCGATCCCAGCCAAGAAGTCAGTAAAGCTTGCAACCAAAACAAACTTTGGTAAGAAAGTTAGCTACAAGGCGAGTGGAAGCTGCTCAGTTAAGAAGAGCGTTTTAACTGCAAAGAAAGGTAAGTGCACAATAAACGCGAGTGCAGCGGGCCAGGACGGATTGTTTGGCGAGTTCGAGAAGAAGGTTGTGTTGCGCATTAAGTAATTAAACCTTTGCGGCTGCGATGACTCCGAGACACATTTCATCTGAAGAACCTTCGCCCCAAGTTATGTAACGAGGTTCTAGATTCTTTAGTTCTGGAATCTTCTGACGCAGAGTTGGATCAAATTTGCATTCAACGCGGATTGTGTCGCCAGCCCTTACTGCAATTGGAGTCTTCAAGATAGTTGCAGATTGGTCATCGAAGTTGTAGTTGGCAACATTGAGAATAGTTTTCTCATCAGCCTTGCCTGGGTTGAGAATCAACTTTAAGGATCGACCCAAGAGGTGCATGTGAGGCCCTGCTGAGATGACATTGAAGTTATTGTTAATGACCTTGTCACAGTGCGAAATCAGAGATGGCGTTGGCTTGTTGGGATTTTGGCCGCAAATAACATTTATACCAGCAGCTTCAAATGCGCTCATGGTGCTGGTGCGCGATGCCAGATTAATTAGTGATTGACGTCGATCGCAGAGCGGTCCGGTGATTCCGGGTGGGCAGGCAAGTTCGACTGGCGCTGGGAAGAGTTCGACATGCAGCTGCTTAACTTTCGCACCTTTTGCGGGAATCACATCCATCACAATCTTGGATTGATCGGTCTTCATGCCTCCGTGATGTCCCGCAAGTAAGTTGTAGTGGACCTGCAAAACAAATCTTTCACCCTTTTTAAATGGAGTTCCGTATCCCTTTGGTGAAACATCTTTGCCGCGACCAGGCGCCCAAGAACTTAGCCAAGGTGATGTAACAAATGTTGAAAGCATTCCGCCAAGACCAGTGCCACCGAAACATGGCCAGCCGCCGCCCTTGTTATCAGCTTTTATGGCTTCTTCTAAATCAGCATCGGTTACTCGGAAAACAATTGCGTGGTGAACCATTGCTTTTTGCTGTGGAATAAATTCGATAGCTCTGATGATTGAATCTTCAGTAACTTTAGGATCAAGTAAGAAACAGCGATAATCATCGGTACCTTTATTTGGCGCAACGGGCAGGTGCGCTTTCTGCATAGTGACTTTGTAGCGCTTCATCTTCTGGTTCTTCTGGGCTTTTGCCGCATTTGCACTCTGTGGAATTAGTGATGCCAACAACAGGAGAGCGGCTGAAATCGAAATTAACTTAATTTTCATGGTGCAGAGAATACCGAAAACCTCAAGGTGCAGCCCACTTGAAATCCAATTACTGTAGCGCAGTGAAGATTTTGAGAGTTATTGCGGCAGGTGCGCTCTCAGGCTTCTTGGTAATTTCTTTAAGCGTTCCAGTCATCGCAAATGCGGATTCAGTAGTCGTAAAGACAATCACAATAGCGCCTGGAGTTTCGATTGATACCTCCTTATATCTACCCAGCCAATCGCCAGCACCAGCAATACTTATTGCTCATGGTTTTGGTGGAACAAAAGATTCTGTAGAAGCGGATGCTAAATACTTTAGGGATAAAGGCTTTGCAGTTTTAACTTGGACGGCTCGCGGCTTTGGAGATTCAACTGGTCAGATTGAAATGAATTCAATTGGCGCAGAAGTTAGCGATACCCGCGAATTGATTTCTTATTTAGCAAAGAACCGTAAGGTCAAGCAGGATAAAGCTGGCGATCCACTTGTTGGAATCATGGGAAGTTCTTACGGTGGTGCTAATGCACTTTTGACTGCAAGCCAAGACCAACGTATCGACGCCGTGATTTCGGATATTACTTGGAATGATTTACAGAACGATCTCTTCCCACAAGCAGTCGAAGGATCAAAAACACCTGGGCCATTTAAAAAAGTTTGGGCCGGAACCTTCTTCTCGGCAGTGACATTTCAGAACGCTTATCTTGGCGAATGTGGATCATTTACGCAGCAATGGTGCGATGCCTATCGCAACGCTGCAATCAATGGCGAACCTTCAGCATCTGAACGTAAGTTGCTGGCATCAGTGTCACCAAAGAATTTTGTATCAGCGATTACTGCGCCAACTTTGCTAAGCCAAGGTCAGGCCGATTCGCTCTTTCCATTATCTGAAAGTTATGACACTGCCAAGATAATTAAGAAGGCAAAACCAGAGCTTCCATTGTCAATGATTTGGCATGCAGCTGGCCACGATGGTGGTCTGGATCAGAGTGAATACTTGCGTTCGCAATATCTAAATTGGTTTAAGAAGCATTTGATGAAGGAAGAAATAGAGTTTCCGGTCTTCCAATTTACTAAGACCAACGGAACAATTTCGTTGCAGGATTCGACTGTAATCCCAAGGGTTTTCAGCAGTTCTAAGTTGCCGATAAGCGCCGATGAGAGGCAGCTGCAATTGATTACTCCACTTGCGGCAATCGCATATCCAATAGGTGGAATCCCTAGTGCAATATCTGCGCTGCCAGGAATCGGAAGTGCGGGCGCACTTGCATCTCGAGTTGTCTCGGCAGTCTCTGGTTTTAGTCCCGCGTTCTTACCGGGGCAAAGTGGTTTAATCGAATCAGCACCGCTGACTGAACCAATTAGCATTGTTGGCCCATCTTCAGTCAAAGTTCGAATCACAAGCACCACAGGTGATGCGACTCTGTTCTTCTCACTTGTCACTAAATCACCAAGTGGTGCGATTACCCAACCAAATGGAATTGTTTCACCAGTCCGGCTGACGGATATTCCTCAGGCTGGTGTGGATGTAACAGTTCAACTTCCGGCAACAATTGTGGATGCAGCCGTTGGTGATGCTATTGCAGTTGGAATTTCAGGCACTGATCAGGGTTATGAACTTCCAAAGATTTCGCGATATTACACAATAGCTGCGCTATCACCGCTGACTTACAAAGTTACTGATGCAGCAGCATCGGCATCATCTGGTGCAAATTTATTATGGCCAGTTGCAGCGCTAGTTACTCTAGTTGCAGCGGTCTTTTATGTGCGGATCCGACGACCAAAGATTGCACCAAGCCACGAGAACATCACCGCACTTGTCGAAGTAACCAATCTAGGTAAAGTTTATAAAGATGGTTATCGCGCAGTTTCGGATCTTTCATTTACCGTAGAACGCGGTCAAGTAGTTGGCCTGCTTGGACCTAATGGCGCTGGTAAAACCACAACACTTCGAATGATGATGGGGCTGATTTTCCCAACTGTAGGTTCAATTTACATCGATGGCAAACCGGTTTATCCAGGTGCACCTGCACTTTCAAATCTTGGAAGCTTTGTCGAAGGTCCAGGATTTTTACCGCATCTCTCAGGTCGCGAAAATTTAGCGCTTTACTGGCGTTCGATCGGTCGCGATGGGGATCAGAATCTTGATGAAGTAGTTTCAATTACCAAGCTTGGAACTGCTTTAGATAAGAAGGTGCGTTCTTATAGCCAAGGCATGCGCCAGCGTTTAGCAATTGCCCAAGCAATGCTTGGTGCACCAGATCTTCTTGTGCTTGATGAACCAACAAATGGTCTGGATCCACAACAGATTGCGGAAATGCGTGATGTTCTAAAGCGCTATGCCGCTACTGGTCGCACAGTTATTGTTTCCTCACACTTGTTGGCCGAAGTTCAACAGACCTGCAGCCATGTTGTGCTGATGCACCGCGGTGAATTGATTGCATTTGGACCAATGAAGAAGATCCTTAATCGCAATCGCAAATCTGAGACCCTTGAAGAGATTTTCCTAGAACTTATCGGCGATGACTTGGTTATCGGAAAGGATGCGAAATGAGTTATTCAGCAGCAAAAACTCTGCCTTATTCGGTCGAGCTATATCGCCAGTTAAAGCGGAAGCGAACTGCTTTTGCATACGCCTTCATTCTCTCGCTGCCAATTCTGGTTGCAATCGCAGTTAAGTTTGGACCATCTGGAAACAGCGGTGGACCAACTCGACTTGGTTCTGGAACAACAGATTTAATCGGTCTTGCAACAATCGGCGCCGCAAACTTCACGGTAACAATGTTGTATTTCGCAACACCATTCCTGCTGGTAACAGTTATTGCCTTGTTTAACGGTGACACTGTTGCAAGTGAAGCTTCGTGGTCAACGCTTCGGTATCTGCTGGCATCACCGGTTCCACGGACCAGATTGTTACTTCAAAAGATTAAAGTCAGTCTTACCTTGTCAGCTTTTGCAATCTTGCTTATGCCAATCGCCGCTTGGATTGTCGGTACTATTGCATTTGGAACCAAGCCACTTCAGACCCCACTTGGTGCAACGTTCGAGAACTCAGTTGCAATTTCAAGAATTGCGATCATGACTGGGTATTTAGCATTCTCACTGCTCTTTGTTGCTGGTCTAGCTTTTTACTTAAGCGTTCAAACCGATGCACCGCTAGGAGCAGTTGGAGTAGCGGTTGGTATTTCAATTTTGCTAAATATTCTTGATGCCATCACCGCGCTCGGCAAGATCCGCGACTGGCTGCCAGTTCACTACGCCTTCTCTTGGTTCGATGCACTGGCTTCGACTATAGATTGGTCAACCATGATTCGTGGCGCCAGCTATTGCGCAATCTCGGGGATAGTTCTCTTCGCCCTTTCGATAAATCGTTTTGCGCACAAAGACATCACCTCATAGCCCCAAAGATTGGGTGAATTCCGCGCGTCCGAATAAAAATAAGAAAAAGATTACTGGGCGGGATGGCGACTTCGTGTCTTGATGGGCTTACTCTTGACTTATTAAGTATTCAAAGGGGAGAAAGATGGCCGTAGCTAAGAAGTCAGCCAAAGTTGCAGCAGTGCAGCCACGTAATGATCGAGTTGATTGGCGTTCACTTTACCTCTACGCCGTCTGTCTAATAACTTTACTTGTAGTTCTATTTTCAACTGTTTCTCTAATCAATGCAATTATGAACTCGATTTTTCCTACTCCGGTTTATTTAGATGTTTATGCGAAACCTGAAAACGCACCTTCCGCAGCCTTGCTGGATCAGCAAGAGAGAAATAATCGAATACAAGAGATTAAGAGCATTTTCACCGCTCTAATAACAATCTTGGTTGCCGCTCCGCTATATGTCTATCACTGGCGTCAGACCAAAAAATAAAAGAATTTCCGTTCGCCTCCGATAGACTTACTTTAACTTCGATAAGAAAAGAGAATTTCATGGGCGCTTGTCAATGTGGCTACACAAGAGATGAAGAGAAGAACTGCGATGGAACACATAAGGTTGTTAAAGCTGTAAAGGCCGACCTGGCAGAGAAGCTTGAAGCAAATGGTTTTCCTCACGCATCTGAATATGTGAAGAACAACTAGGTTTCTTCAAAGCAATTAACAAAGTAGTAGATGCATGAAACCAATACATAGGTTTCCCCAAGTTGTTTTAGGGTTTGCGCTTGCATATGCGGGCATAGGTCATTTGACCACCAGCCGACAGGAATTTCAGGCGCAAGTCCCATCATTGTTTGAAGATTATGCAGATTTTGTAGTGATTGCATCGGGCATTGTAGAAATCTTGTTAGGCCTGGGGCTAGTTTTCTTCTGGAAATATCGGGTGCTAATCGGCCGCTTAGCAGCGCTCTTTTTTGTTGCAGTGTTCTGGGGAAATATCTCGCAATATATAAATGGAATCGATGCCTTTGGGTTGAATAGTGATAGAGCAAGATTAATTCGACTCTTCTTCCAGCCACTGTTGGTGGTTTGGGCCTTATGGAGCACGGGTGCATGGCGCAAGCAGCATGACTGAAATAGTTGTTATCTACGATGGCAAATGCGAGCTATGTAAGAACTCCATTTTATGGGTTGAAAAGAAGTTAAAGATTGAAGCTCTAGATTTTCATACGACAGATCTCTCGAAATTCACCTTAACTTTTGAGCAATGTTCTCGCGAAGTTTTTGTGCTTACAGATGCAAAAATACTTAGTGGGGCTAATGCAGTTGCATTTTTACTTCACCACCGAGGAAATAAGTTTCTATCTTTGTTAATTACTTTATCTGGACCACTTGGCCGAATTGGATATCAGTGGGTTGCTCGAAACCGAAGCTCGGCCCCAGTAAAGATGCTTTCGCGTTATCTGAAGCCTTAAATAGTTCCCTTATCTAGACCCTTCAATACTTCTTGGGCGCGCAGCTTTAGTTCCGGCAAATCACTCAATTGATTCAATCCAAAAACTTGTTGGCTCATGCGATGGTTCTTAACAAACGTTTCTCGGTGGCGATCTAGGAAATCCCAATACAAAGTTGTGAATGGACAAGCGCTTTCACCGATGCGAAGTTTCGGGTTGTATTCACAGCCCCTGCAGTAGTTGCTCATACGCGAGATATATGCACCGCCTGCGGCATATGGCTTTGTCATCATCGCGCCACCATCGGCGTGCACACCCATACCAATTACATTCGGAACCATCACCCATTCGCTGGCATCGATAAATACTTCGCGCATCCAATCTAGAAACTCTTGCGGATTTGTGCCGGTGATAAGCGCTAGGTTGCTTAGAAGCATAAGTCGTGGAATGTGATGAACCCAGGCACGTTCCTCGATATCGCTGACCGTTTCTTTTATGCAATTCATCTTAGTTTTGCTGGAATCCGTAAAGAGCGGAAGTAATTTGCGAGTGGCCTTTAGCTGATTGTTCTCGCGGTAATCTGGGGCCAGAAACCAATACATCCCATTTACATATTCACGCCAACCAATTATTTGGCGAACAAAACCTTCGCAGGATTCGATCGGGACCTTGCCGGCATCAAAGGCTTTGATTGCTGCTGCAACAACTTCTTCGGCATGCAACAAGCCGTTGTTTAGATAGGGCGAAAGAAGGGAATGATGAAGCGCCCAGTTATCTGTTGTCATTGCATCTTCGAGCGGACCAAATTCTGCAAAATGATTATTAATAAAGTTCTTTAGTTGTGCAAGTGCTCCAGCCCTGGTTGTTGCCCAAGTTGTTGTGGGGGTGTGACCAAGTTCTTTTGCAACCTCTAAATCAATCTGATCGCGCTTATGTTCTAAATAAGGCGGGCCTTCATATTTCTTTGGCGGTGGCAGACGATTCTCTTTATCGAAGTTCCAGGCGCCACCGGTTGGTTTGCCCTTGTTGATCAAAATGTTAAGTCGAGATCTCTGCAGGCGATAGAAATTCTCCATCAGAAATGATTTTTGGGATCCAGCCCAATCTTCGAATAGTGGGCGAGGAGTCAAGAAGAAATCATTTGCGATAAATGTGGCACCAAATTCTTTTAGTGCGGCAAATTGGCGATGGGATGAAGGTTCGGCACAGATAACTTCGGTGATTTTATGTTTTGCTTGAACCGTTTTAAGCCCATAAATTGTTGTTTCAGCCTTTACGTATTCAACCGTGAAGCCTGCATCCTCAAGTGACTTTGCAAAATGTCTTGCGCTCGAGATTAAAAAGAAGAGGCGTTCTTTATGCCAATCGCGCCCAGTTGTCATCCGAGCACTTTCGACAAGCACAATCAGATCTTCTTTGGGATTAGCGTTTTTCAGGGCACCATATTTTTGATTTAGATGGTCAAAGGGAATATAAATAATGCGCTTCATTTATTTTCACGGCATCGATCGCTGCAATATTTAACATCGTCCCAGTTCTTGGCCCACCTCTTACGCCATTCGAATTCCAGGCCGCAGCGCACGCAGACTTTGGGTGCGAACCCATTCTTCGTTTTAGCTATGCGCGGCACACGGCAATAATAGGTGGACGCGAGTTAAACGTTTAAATACCCTACACTTGTAAGTGGATTATTTGGAGAGAAGGGCCTCAAGTGAAAGCGTATTACAGTGACGATCCGATTGAAGCGCAAAAATCAAAGCGAAGAAATCCATTTGGAGTTATCGCGCTGATACTTTCCCTAACCGCTGGAACTTTTTATGTGCAATCAACGCTTGCTGCTAACGTCTCTTTGAATTCAGGAGCGCCAGTCGAATTTGGGCAAGGAATCACAGCCACCACAAGTTGCACTGGAAGTTCCGCCATAACTGTCGTTCCTCAGAGTTCCTTTGAAAATGTTTCTGGTGGTGGATCAAACAAGTTTTCATCTCTACGAGTTTCTGGCATTCCCTCTAGTTGCCAAGGGACTGTTTTCTATTTCTCTGCATTTGAAAACAGTGCATCAGCTGCACTCTCTATATTTAATGTGAATGCAACAAGTGCTGCAATATTTATGAAGAGTGACAACACTTTTGTTAATGCCTCAGGGGCATCGGGTATTTCGGTTACGACCCTCTCGAGCTCTTCATTTAACGTAGAATTCACCTCTCCTGTGGCAAATTCAAATAGCATCTACAAAATAACAGTAGAAAGCAAGGATGGAACGTGCAGTCAAGGAATTGGTTGTGTGATTGGAAGCGTTGGGCCTGGCGGCGGCATTGTTTACCTAACTCCAACTTCTGTTGGAAATAGTACCGGCAAATACTTCGAAGTATCTCCAGTAAACGCGAGTGGAACATACTCGCTCTGTAACTTAGGAACCGTAAGCGGGCTTGGCCTGAGTTTAAGTCTTGGTAATGGTGAGACAAATACCGCATCACTAAATGCCAATTCGAGTTGTAACACTTCTTCTAATGCGGCATATGCTGCAGATCAATACTCAAATAACGGATATTCTGATTGGTTCTTGCCTTCCTACTTTGAATTGAAAGCAGTGAAAGATAATGTCCGTGGAACACTTAACAACTGGTCCGAAAGTTATTTATCTTCTTCTGAAAATAGTGGAAACTCGGTCTGGTGGATAGATTTTGATGACACTGTGAGTTGTGGTGGTGGAAGTTGGCCAGGTTGCACCACTTATAAAGATGCTCCGGGGAATACCGTTCGACCAGTCAGAAGTTTTTCTGGCCTAAGTTAAAAGAACTGCGCACACAGACTTTGGGTGCGAACCCATTCTTCGTTTTAGCTACGCGAGACATTGCGTAATAGTAGGAGTTCTTCAGCCCACGTTCGCGATATGGCAGGAGCCGCAGTAGTATTTGGACGTTGTTTCCGGGGTCGATGTAATTTCGAACCGGCGGTTAAAGTCCGCGACCCGATGCTCGCCAGGTATCGGTTGACTCAGTGAAATTCTGGGACCGACGGTTAAAGTCCGGATGATAGGAAATAACAAAAGGTAGATCCTGCCTACCCTCTTTGTGCTTTCTTGCACCCACCCCGGAAACTCGATTATTGAGTGGGGGTAAAGATGGATTACACAGTTGCGATGCAACGTGCCATTGCCCTGTCTGAAAAAGGTTTAGGTAAGTGCGCACCGAATCCAATAGTTGGCGCAGTGATTCTTGATGCGAGCGGAAAAATTGTTAGCGAAGGTTTTCATGATCGCATGACAAGCAAAGATCATGCCGAAGTTGTTGCGATTAAAAGCGTTGGTGATTTATCTAAAGGTGCAACCATCGTTGTGACTTTAGAACCATGCAATCACACCGGAAGCACTGGTCCATGCACCCAAGCAATTATTGATTCTGGAATATCAACCGTTGTCTTTGCCGTAAAGGATCCAAATGCAATTGCAGCTGGCGGAGCAGATGCTTTGCGTGCTGCAGGAATTAAAGTTGTTGATGGCGTTTTAGCTAAAGAAGCTTCAAATGCAAATCGGGCTTGGCTGACCAAGATTGAAAAGAGCCGCCCTTACTTTGTCTGGAAGGTTGCTACAACTCTTGATGCCAAAATTGCGGCAAGTGATGGAACTTCAAAATGGATAAGTAATGAAGATTCTAGAGTCGATGTTCAAAGGTTGCGACGCGAATCTGATGCGATATTGGTTGGAACAAACACCGTTGGTTCAGATGACCCACATTTGATTCCACGAGGTGAATTTTCTGGATATTCACGAAACCCAATCCGGGTGATATTTGGCGAGAGCGATTTACCAACCAATTCTAAAGTTTTTGATAGCGCAGCAGAGACTGTTCACATTAAGTCACGGGACTTAAACAAGCTAGTCGCGAAGTTAAATGAATTAGATATCAATCAAGTCTTTGTTGAAGCTGGTTCAAAGTTGACAAGTGCGATGGTGACCGCAGGATTGATGGATGAACTTGTTATCTACCAAGCGCCATCGTTGCTTGGATCAGGGAAGTCATTCTTTGCAGATGAATCAAAGTCAACAATTGAAGATCAAATGCGGTTAGAACACATCAGCACCGAAGTCTTGGCTGGCGATATCAAATCGGTCTATCGGATTGGGGCTGGTGTCTAATGTTTACTGGACTTGTCGCAGAACTTGGATCGATTACTGCAATTGATAAAGGCGCAGATTCTGCAGTGTTTAAGATAAATGCACCCGGACTTATCTCTGAGATCAACCTAGGGGATTCGATTGCAGTAAATGGAGTTTGCTTAACCGCAACTTCAGTGTCCGGCACAGAATTTACCGCAGATGTAATGATTCAAACTCTGTCACTTACATCACTTGCAAAGACGATTGCCGGAAACCCAGTGAATCTAGAACTTGCTGCGCAATTAAATGCCCGAATGGGCGGACATATGGTCCAGGGCCATGTCGATGGTGTCGCAACTGTTATTGGTTTAACTCCTGGCGATAAATGGGCACAGTTCGATATCAAGGTGCCTGAACATTTAGCCAAATACATAGTTAATCAAGGTTCAATATGTCTTGATGGCGTTTCTTTAACTGTTGGCAAAATTGATGATGCAACAAGTGTCGTAACGGTTTGGTTGATTCCAGAGACTTTAGAGCGGACCAACTTGTCTTCGAAGAAGCCAGGGGATTTAGTGAATGTCGAAGTTGATGTGCTTGCTAAGTATGTTGAGAGATTACTTGCCAAGGGAGATAAATAATGAGCGATTTCAAAGCCGCACTTGAAGACTTTAAGAACGGTAAATTCCTAATCGTCACCGATGATGCCAATCGCGAGAACGAGGGCGATTTAATCCTGCTGGCACAGAGCGCAACGACCGAACAACTTGGCTTCATGGTGCGCAACACATCGGGTGTTATCTGCGGTGTTATAACTGAAGAGATTGCAAAACGTTTGAAGCTTCCGATGATGGTTGCACGAAATGAAGATAGCCACGAAACTGCATTTACAGTTTCAGTGGATTTAATCGCTGGTAGAACAACTGGAATTAGCGGTGAAGAACGTGCAAACACTCTGCGCGCAATGGCAAACCCAAATGCCAAGGCTTCAGAATTTTTGCGCCCTGGACATATCTTCCCTCTTGTTGCAGTAGCTGGTGGCGTGCACGAGCGAGGTGGACATACTGAAGCTGGTGTTGCCTTATGCGAATTAACTGGTTCATATCCAGTCGCAGTTATTTCAGAACTTGTAAATGACGATGGTTCGATGATGCGGGGAGCAGCACTAGAAGAATTTGCAGCAAAGCACGCGATTAAGAAAATAACTATTGAAGATATTAAGGCGCATGTTGAGAAAAAGAGCGTGAAAAAGAGAGTTGATTTCCAATGGGCCAAATTGCCAATGGGCGATCAAGATTGGCGAATCACAACTTTTACATCTCGCAATGGCGCCGAACATGCAATCTTGGCACTTGGAGAATTCAGCGCTACAAACTTATTAAGCCGTATTCATTCTGAATGCTTAACCGGCGATGCCTTCGGTTCGCTGCGCTGTGATTGTGGCCCACAATTGATGCAGGCAATCAGCGAGATTGAAGAACGTGGATCTGGATTGGTTGTTTACCTGCGAGATCACGAAGGCCGAGGAATTGGGCTTAGCGAAAAAATTCGCGCATATGCCTTACAAGATCTTGGCCAGAATACTTTGGAAGCAAATATATCTCTTGGCCACGGCGTCGATGAGCGATCGTATGGCGATGCGATTGAAATCTTTAGAGCACTTGGAATCACCGAAGTTGAATTGCTTACAAATAATCCCGATAAGTTAGCGGCTTTCGAGGGTTCTGGAATCAACTACAAGGGTCGCAAACTTCAGGTTGTTGCAAATGAATTTAATCGTAAGTATCTAGAAACCAAGCGCGATTTACTGAGTCACTCGTTAGGAGAAATCTAATGGCCGGAAAGTCCCCAGATTTAGGGATGAAGAATTTCAGCAATCTAAAAGCTATAGTTATTAGTGCATCATGGCATCCAGAGATTTGCCAATCGTTAATCGATGGGGCAGTTCGTGGTTTTGAAAAATCTGGCATCACTAACGTTGAAGTTCGCAAAGTTTCTGGTTCATTCGAACTTCCACTTGCGGCGCAGCTTGCCTTGGATTCTGGCTTTGATGTTGCAGTAGTTGTCGGTCTTGTTCTTCGCGGAGAAACCCCCCACTTCGATTATGTCTGCCAAGGTGTAACAGCAGGAATCATGGATGTTTCGCTAAGTCGTTCTAAGCCAATCGGTTTTGGGGTTCTTATGTGCGACACCATCGAACAGGCAAATGCACGCGCCGGTTTCGCCGACAGTTTTGAGGATAAAGGCTTTGATAGCGCGATAGCAGCGCTTAGTGTTTTGAACTAAACCGGGATTAAAGTGTTTGCAAAGATCTGCCAAGCAAGCGCAGATTTAGCAATCAACGAGAGCGTTATGTATGTGCGTTCGCCGCGAATGTATTCTGACCACTTTCCGACTTTCTTGTATTGCAACCATTGCACGAGTGCGAATGAGTTGAAGAAGATAAAGATGGTCAAAACAATTCCGTAAACAAAGGCGGGGGCAGAGGCATCACCAGGACCACCAATTGCAAAAACGTAGAAGAGAAGTGCGACCCATGGAACGATTCCGGTGATGCAACCAAAGATGAATGGAAGCCAACCGCCACTGCCTGGGTTCTCGTATTTCTCTTGCAGCCAACCAAATAAAATCATTGATGCATTAACGCCGAAGATTGAGATAATTGCTGAAATTTCGGCAACACCAGTTACTTGAGCAATTAGAACAATCATTACTGAAGAGCTGATTGAATATTCAACCCAGCGGAAATAATTTCGCTTCTCAGCTATGCCGGCGCTGTATCGTGGGAAAAATTGTGGACTTGCAACGATGAAGTGTGCCAGTGCCGAGAGACCAAGGAAAATTGCAACTGTTAAACCAATTGGAGTCTCAAAGAGTGTGACTGGTTCGGCAAAGGTAGTTCCAGGTGGACCAGTCATATAAGTTGCATTGATCGGCAATGAAAAATCGCTGCTGAGTGCGAGGACTGCCACCATCTGTGCCAGGTGCAGGATGCCCGCGAAGATATTTACTTTACGAAGACTTTGGGATGTGATCTCTTTGCTCATGAGTAAGAGGGTAGCCGTGATGGCCTGGGATTAGGGGGATTACTGAGATGTCAGGGCTCAATGTCAGGGATTGGGTCTAGGTTGAAGGCATCGAGAGGAGCAGTTAAATGTTCGAATTCCTATTTATCGCAGCGCTGGTCTATTTATATTTGGAGCGTCGGGCGCGCAAAAAGCGTGAGGGCCGACGGATGCGTGGCCTCGATGCCGAACTCAAGTCACTGATTGAAAATGATGGCGATAAAACCGGAATTGCATTTGAGATCAAGCAATATTTATTGGCAATTATTGAAGATGACAAGAATGATCTAGAGAAATTTTCAGATGCACGCATCGAACAGGCCGCTCGAATCCTAGATAGAGCTGGACCATCAGCGATGTATTGGATGACTGATATTGCGGCACAGTTAGCTTTTTTAGCAGCTGCACAGAAAAATGGTATCCCAACAAACATTGATGCAAAAGTTGGCGAGCATGCAACTCCCGAGGCGATTGTGAAAGCGGTAGTTAAGGGCTAGTTCTTGATTAAGAGTCTTGCCCCATTGACCACAAGGTCCAGATATGTGATCGAACAGTGCGTGGTTGGCTCATTATTGTTGTGATTTGGAATGCGACATCTTCGGGGCGCAGATAAGTTTTTAGCTTTTCTTCACCAGCGGTGCGACCAAAGCCAAGTGCGAATTCGGTTTCGACACCGGCAGGACAAACAAGTGCAACTCGAACACCTTTAGAACGAAGTTCGCGATCTAGTGAACCTGCGAAACCAACTTGGGCATGCTTGGTTCCGGTGTAAATAGCTTCGTTATCGCCACCACGGAATCCGGCAACTGATGCAACGATAATTACATCGCCCTCTTTCTTTGCAAGCAGTGTTGGAAGAGCGGCGCGAATAATATGGACGGTGCCTTCGTAATTTGTGCGCATCATACGATTTACATCTTCATCGCTGTGATCAAGGATTGAACCGTAATAACCGATACCAGCATTTGGAACGATGGTATCGATGGTCCCGAAAGTATCGATTGCAGCTTTTGCAACTTTACGAGCGATATCTGGATTTGAACTATCTCCGGCGACATAAATCGCATTTGCGCCGAGTTCGGCGACCATTCCTTTTAGACGCTCTTCACTTCGGGCATTTAGAACGACCTTGCAGCCCTTCTCGACAAGAGCCCTAGCGGCGGCTGCGCCAATACCTGCGGTAGCGCCAGTGATGATTACAACTTTTCCGGTTAGGTCACGCAATTGATAAGTCATGGGGAGAGATTAGTGCGATAAATTCATTTTTTCTATTCTTCCGGACTTACTCTCGGTAATCTGATGTTGTGAATACATCTAAGCGGATTGCCCTGGGACTCTGCTCGATACTGATTTATCCGTTAAATCTTGCTCCAGCTTTGGCCGCAGAGAAAATTACACTCACCATCGCAGCGGATCAGATTGGCGGATATTCGCGCAATCTATTTAAACATTGGATAGATGCCGATAAGAATGGTTGCAATACCCGATACGAAGTTCTGCTTGCCGAAGCGATTGTGAAGCCTAAAGTAGGTGCCAGATGCTATTTAACTGGCGGCAGATGGCGAAGTTCGTATGATGGAAAAATTTTCACGAATCCAACTGGTTTAGATATCGACCACATGGTTCCGCTGGCTGAGGCTTGGCGCTCTGGCGCCTGGGCATGGACCGCCACACAGAGAATGGATTTTGCAAACGATTTAGAGGATCCACGCTCGCTATTAGCTGTAACTGCACGATTAAACCGTTCGAAAGGTGACCGGGATGTTGCAGGCTGGCTTCCAACGAGGGCCCAGTGCAAGTACATTTCAAATTGGATTGCAGTTAAGTGGCGCTTTGATTTAACGGTAGATCCGATTGAAGGCGAATTCTTGAAAACCAAAATAGCTTCCTGCAAGATAACTAACGTTCTTATTGATTGAGGAGCTAATTAAGGAGCTAGCGCAATAACCAAGTTCACCACAGCAAGTGCAATCATGATCGCCCAAACCTTTGTTGAAACCGCTGGCTTCTTTAGATTCTTATACCCAAGAATCAGGATGATTGCGAGAATCAAAAACTTAATTCCAACCTTCATATGATCTGGTTCATCCCACATTGCTGGATCTGAAGAATGCAGAGAGGTGCGGACTCCGACTAAGGCGATTCCGGTAATAAGTGCAAGCAGTGCGCTGTGCATCGCTCCACCAAGAATGCGCTTCGGATTCTTAGGGATTTGCGAAAGTAGCGTGCCGAGGATTCCGAGGAATGCAATGATGTGAAGGACTAGAAGAATATTGCGTGCGATTGTCATGGCGAAAGGTTAACCCTCGAACCTTAAAATTTAACGAATGCTGCGCAGCACTGCAGTAACGATTCCGAGAATTTCGGCGCCGTCACCTGGGATTGGTGCGTAATTATCGTTAGCTGGAAGCAGCCAGTAGTGGCCATCTTTCTTCGACCAAGTTTTCACAGTGGCCTCGCCATCAATCATTGCGGCAACAATCTCGCCTTTATTTGCATCCTTCTGGGCGCGGATAACAACGTAATCGCCATCGCAGATCGCAACATCGATCATTGAATCGCCCTTAACTTTGAGCATATAAATATCGCCCTTGCCGACCAGTGACTCTGGAAGTGGGAAGACTTCATCGAAGCTCTGTTCCGCCAAGATTGGTGAACCAGCAGCAATCGAACCAAGTAGTGGAACATTGCGGGTCTTCTCTGGAGTAATTGCTTCGCCCTCGCTTGGGTAGGTAATTTCTAGTGCGCGCCCCTTGGTGGCATCGCGGCGGATAAATCCTTTTTCAACCAGGGTCTCTAATTGATAGGAAACTGAGGCTGGTGAGGCCAGGCCGGCAGCTTGGCCGATCTCGCGCATTGAAGGGGGATAGCCGTTGGTCTCAATGGCGGTGCGGATAACATCGAGGATCTTGGCTTGGCGAGGGGTCAGGCCTTGCTCGTTGGCTGGGCCATCTGGCAGCTCGGATACCTTCTTTTTACCTGTTGGATTGGTCATGGGAAAAGCATAAACCAGATTTCCAAAAAAAGCGAACATTTGTTCGATTTTCACTTGCATGTGTCAGTGGCTTGACCTATAGTTCCTTTTAGAACACTTGTTCGAATCTAATTCGACAAAGGCTGAATCCCCTCAGCTTTTGAAAACAAGGTTAAGTAGGAGAAGTAAATGAGCAAGAACCGTTACAAGAAGCTAGCCAGAACTTTTGTTGGCGCATCGCTATTGATAGTAATTGGCGCTGGTTTTAGCGCATCTCTCAGCGACCACGGTGTTGCATCATCAGAAGTTGTTAAGACCGGTACAGCTGGTTACATGCAGGTTGTTGTCACAAGTGGCGAGACCATCTGGTCTATCGCCTCTTCAATCAATACTGGTGGCCGATCTGATCTCTCATCCGTCGTGGATCAGATCGTTTCAACCAATGGGCTGGATTCAACAGACCTCGAGCCTGGAACCAAGCTCTGGGTGCCGTCTAAATAGTTATTAAATAGAATCTAACCCCCGACACGCCGCAGAGCCTCCTTTAAACCCTCGAGTTTTGGTCTACAGTTCCTACTACATATAGGGGTCAGACCACGAATAAGTTCCATAAGTTGTGGTTTTCCATTATATTAGGCCACTTACGGTTAAACGGAGAATATAAAGGGGAAAACCAGCAATGTTATGTCCATTTTGCAGAAGCGAGGACTCTCGAGTCGTCGATTCACGCTCTGGGCAAGACGGAACCCTGATTCGCCGCCGCCGCGAATGCACGACCTGCAATCGCCGCTTTACAACCTCTGAGACCTCGATTCTGATGATAATTAAAAGATCAGGAGCGACTGAACCATTTAGCCGCGAGAAAGTTATCTCTGGTGTTTCCAAGGCCTGCCAAGGACGCCCAGTAAATGATGACGACCTAGCACTATTGGCCCAGAGAGTTGAAGAGACACTCCGCTCTGATGGCCAGGCAGAAGTAGAAGCACAAGAAGTTGGAATGGCAATCCTCGCGCCACTCCGAGAATTAGACCAAATCGCTTACTTACGCTTTGCCTCGGTATATCGTTCGTTCTCCACTCTTGAAGATTTCGAAGGTGAGATTGCTCTTCTCCGCGCCGCTCCTTCAAATACAGCGAATTCCCAAGCTGTAGCAAATGATTTAAAAAGTGAAACAAGTTCAAGCAATTCAAATAACGCAAGAAAATCTTTAGTCAATTAATTACTAGCCGGAAGAAGGAAACAAGTCATGTCTATCGTCAATAAGCCAGCAGCGGGAAATAAGAAAACCCTAGGCAAGGGCCTTACTCTCGAACGTATCTATACCACTGCTGGAAAGCACCCATATGACGAAGTGACTTGGGAACGTCGCGATGTTGTGCAGACCAACTGGAAATCAGGCGAAGTTATCTTCGAACAGAAGGGTGTCGAGTATCCAGACTTCTGGTCAGTAAATGCTTCAACCATCGTTACAACAAAATACTTCCGTGGCGCAGTAGGACATGACAATCGCGAATGGTCACTAAAGCAAGTAATTGACCGCGTAGTTCTTACCTACACAAAGGCCGGAAAAGATTTCGGTTACTTCGCAACAGATGCAGATGCTGAAATTTTCGAACACGAATTAACTTGGATGCTTATGCACCAGGTCTTCTCATTTAACTCACCAGTCTGGTTTAACGTCGGAACTAATGCACCACAACAAGTTTCTGCATGTTTCATCCTCTCTGTCGATGACACAATGGATTCAATCCTTAACTGGTATCGCGAAGAAGGAATGATCTTCAAGGGCGGTTCAGGCGCTGGTCTAAACCTTTCACGTATTCGTTCTGCAAAAGAACTTCTAAAGTCTGGCGGAACAGCTTCTGGTCCAGTTTCATTCATGCGCGGTGCAGATGCATCAGCAGGAACAATCAAGTCAGGTGGCGCAACCCGTCGCGCAGCAAAGATGGTTGTTCTAGATGTAAACCACCCAGATATCGAAGAATTCATCGAGACCAAGGTCCGTGAAGAGGACAAGATTCGCGCACTTCGCGATGCTGGCTTCGACATGGATCTCGGCGGAAAAGACATTATTTCTGTGCAATATCAGAATGCTAATAACTCGGTTCGCGTATCAGATGAATTCATGCGCGCATATGAGAACAACGAAAAGTTTGGCCTAGTTGCTCGTGCTTCAGGTGAAGTTATCGAAACTGTCGAAGCTCGCGAACTATTCCGCAAGATGGCAGAAGCAGCCTGGGCATGTGCTGATCCAGGAATTCAATATGACGACACAATCAATGATTGGCATACAAACCCAGAGACCGGTCGCATCAATGCATCGAACCCTTGCTCTGAATACATGTCACTTGATAACTCATCATGTAACTTGGCATCACTTAACCTTCTAAAGTTCCTAGAATCAAATGGCTCATTCGATGCAAAGAACTTTGTAAAGTCAGTTGAATTAATCATCACTGCGATGGATATCTCAATCTGCTTCGCAGATTTCCCAACAGATCCAATCGGTGAGACAACTCGCAACTACCGTCAACTAGGTATCGGTTATGCAAACCTTGGTGCGCTACTTATGGCTTCAGGTCTTGCTTACGATTCAGATGGCGGCCGCCAACTCGCTGGCGCAATCACATCTCTCATGACCGGAACTTCATACCGACGCTCTGCAGAACTTGCCGGAATCGTTGGACCGTATGCTGGTTTCGCTCGCAACGCACAAGCACACACTCGCGTAATGAAGAAGCATGCAAATGCCTCAGCATCTGCAAAGAGCGTTACTTCACTAGATCAAGATGTCTGGCAAGTAGCGAATAAAGAGTGGGAGAAGTGCCTCGAGATTGGCGATAAGAATGGCTGGCGCAATGCGCAAGCATCAGTTCTTGCACCAACCGGAACTATCGGCTTGATGATGGATTGCGATACAACAGGAATCGAGCCAGACCTTGCTCTAGTTAAGTTTAAGAAGCTTGTCGGTGGCGGTTCAATGCAGATCGTGAACCAGACAATTCCACAAGCACTTAAGAAGCTTGGATATTCAGATGAGACTAACGAAGCAATCGTTGAATACATCGCAGAGAACGGAAACATCATTGATGCACCTGGCCTAAAGCCAGAGCACTATGACATCTTCGACTGTGCAATGGGTATCCGCTCAATCTCAGCAATGGGCCACGTAAAGATGATGGCTGCATGTCAACCATTCCTATCTGGTGCAATCTCAAAGACAGTTAACCTGCCTTCAGATGCAACAGTTGCCGAAATCGAAGAGGTTTACTACGAAGGTTGGAAGCTTGGCCTAAAGGCGCTCGCGGTTTATCGCGACAACTGTAAGGTCGGTCAACCACTATCTGATTCAAAGGGTGCACCAACAGATGCAGTTGCAGAAGCAGCGCACCCAACTGCTACACGTAAGCGTCTACCTAAGTCACGTCCATCAATCACAACATCATTTATGGTTGGCGGCGCCGAGGGTTACATGACAGCTGGTGCATATGCAGATGGCGCACTTGGTGAAGTATTCCTAAAGCTTGGCAAGCAGGGTTCAACTCTTGCCGGTGTGATGGATGCCTTCTCAATCGCAGTATCAATCGGTCTGCAATACGGAGTTCCACTAGAAACTTTCGTAGAGAAGTTCACTAACCTGCGCTTCGAACCAGCAGGAATGACAGATGATGCAGATATCCGCATGGCGCAATCCATGATGGATTACATCTTCCGTCGCTTAGCACTTGATTACTTACCATTCGAATCACGTAGCGCGATGGGTCTTTACACATCATCAGAACGCCAACGTGCACTAGACACTGGTGAATACACTCCAGATCCATCTGCAATCAAAGAGATCGTTGCAGCTGCTGCGCAATCAGCATCTTTCAAGCCAGCTGCGAAAGCACCGGTTGCGGTAAAGATTGAAAGTGCGCCTGCAGAAGGCAACGGAGTTGGTTCATCAATGGAACTCTTCGAAAAGATGAGCGGCGTTAAATCAGATGCACCTCTCTGCATGACCTGTGGAGTAAAGATGCGAATGGCTGGTTCATGCTTCGTCTGCGAAGGTTGTGGCAATACTTCTGGATGTTCGTAATCCGAATAAAAGTTACTAATTAGAGCGAGCCTCGTGTGAGAAATCACCCGGGGCTCGTTTTATTTAGGCCTTAATTACTGGCGAGGAAAGCGAAAAAACAATTAGGCTCTTGCCTAATCAGGAGGGTCAACGATGACTACTTTTATTCACCCGTTCACATTTGGCGATCGCACGCAGTCTGATCTACTTGGCGGAAAAGGTGCAAACCTTGCCGAGATGGTGAAAATTGGTTTGCCAGTTCCTCCTGGATTCACAATTACAACTGAAGCTTGTCGCGAATTTTTAGTTAACGAGAAAATTCCAGAAGCACTTCCTGCGCAGTTAGAAGCAGCGCTAGCTAATTTAGAGAAAGAACTTGGAAAAGAGTTCGGCAATCCAACGAAACCACTTTTAGTTTCAGTTCGCTCTGGTGCAAAGTTTTCAATGCCGGGGATGATGGAGACCGTTCTAAATGTTGGAATGACGCCAGAAGTTGCGCAAGCAATGGGCGAGCAATCAGGTAATCCGAAATTTGCGTGGGATTGTTATCGCCGCTTTGTTGATATGTATGGTCGCATCGTCTGCGATGTTCCAAATGAAGAATTCCACAAGATTGCCGCTCGAGTCCTGACACAATTTAAAGCGAAATCGATTGCAGATTTAGATGTCGATGGCCTAAAAGCTTTGACCGAAGGTTATATAAAAGAGACCGAAGCGGTTACTGGTGAAGATTTTCCTACTGATCCACGCGAGCATCTAGCGAAATCTGTTGAAGCGGTATTTCATTCCTGGAACTCTGAACGCGCTCAGTTGTATAGACAACGTGAGCGGATTCCATCTGATTTAGGAACAGCAGTAAATGTGCAATCAATGGTCTTTGGAAATCTTGATGATCAATCTGGCACGGGTGTTGCCTTCACAAGAGATCCGGCAACTGGCGAGAGTGGAAGTTATGGCGACTATCTAGTCCGGGCCCAAGGTGAAGATGTTGTTGCGGGTATCCGAAACACAATGTCTTTAGCTGATTTAGCGAACGAGATTCCACGCATTGCAACTGAACTTGATGATGTTATGGCCAAACTTGAAAAGCACTATCGCGATCTCTGCGACATTGAATTTACCGTTGAAAAAGGCAAGCTCTGGATTCTGCAGACTCGTGTCGGAAAGCGAACCGCAGAAGCGGCATTTCGAATTGCAGTGCAATTGGTTGAAGAAGGAAAAATCACAATTGATGAAGCCTTGATTCGAGTCAGCGGAGATCAACTTGTTCAACTTATGTTCCCGCAATTTGATTTGCGCGGCCAGGTAAATGAAATTGCTCGCGGAATTCCGGCATCACCAGGTGCCGCAGTAGGCGAAGTGGTCTTTGATTCAAAGAAGGCGTATGAAGCATCAAAGAGTGGTCGCAAAGTTATTTTGGTGCGGCGCGAAACCAGCCCAGATGATTTAGGTGGAATGGTTGCTGCGCAAGGAATTTTGACTAGCCGTGGTGGCAAGACTTCACATGCTGCAGTTGTTGCGCGCGGAATGGGAAAGACTGCAGTTTGCGGAACTGAAAGTATTACTGTTGATGAAGCCGGTGGCTTCTTTACGGTTGGCGGCAAGAGCGTTTATGCCGGTGAAGTTATTTCAATCGATGGTTCAAGTGGCGCAGTTTATTTAGGTGAACTTCCAGTTGTTGCATCTCCAGTAACAACTTATCTAGAAGGCCTGCTCGATTCAAAGAGTGATGAAGCTTCTCCAGTTGTTAAGGCTGTTGATAGATTGTTGACTCATGCTGATTCGATTCGTCGATTAAATGTTCGCGCAAATGCGGATACGCCAGAAGATGCAATAAAGGCGCGCATCTTGGGTGGCGAAGGTGTTGGCCTGTGTCGCACCGAGCATATGTTCTTGGGACCACGTCGCTCTTATGTAGAACGTCTAGTCTTGGCTGAAAACGAGGATGTTCAGCGCGGCGTTATTGGTGAGATGGAAATTTTGCAACGTGCAGATTTCGTTGGAATTATGATGGCGATGTCTGGCTTGCCCGTGACAGTTCGGTTACTCGATCCACCACTACACGAATTCTTGCCACCACTTGCCGAACTTATGGCACATATGGCGCGAGCCGAAGCTTTAAATGAAGAGATTCCGGCACGCGATATTGCAGTCTTTGCTGCAGTAAAGCGGATGCACGAATCAAATCCAATGCTCGGCCTTCGCGGGGTTCGACTCGGTATTTTGATTCCTGAACTTTACAAGATGCAGGTTCGTGCACTTGTGCATGCGCTACTGGAAGTTAAAAAACTTGGCCATGATCCAAAACCAGAAGTTATGATTCCACTTGTCGCAACCCAGCGCGAACTTCTCTACTTGCGCGAAACTTTGGAAGAAGAAATCAAACGAACCTTCAAGGGCACTGGCCAGAGTGAAAATATTCCAATCGGCACAATGATCGAAACTCCGCGCGCGGCAATTACTGCAGAACGTCTTGGGGTATATGCCGACTTCTTCTCCTTTGGAACAAATGATTTGACCCAACTTACTTGGGCCTTTAGCCGCGACGATGTTGAATCTTCATTCTTGCCAAGATATTTGGATCTAGAACTTGTTCCATTCAACCCCTTTGAATCCCTTGATCAAGCCGGTGTAGGAATTTTGGTTAAGACTGCGACCGATCAAGCGCGATCAATCCGCAAGAATTTCAAACTCGGGGTCTGTGGTGAACATGGTGGCGACCCAACAAGTATTCACTTCTTCGACCGAATCGGTCTGGATTATGTTTCTTGCTCACCATTTAGAGTTCCGGTTGCTAGATTGGAATCTGGAAGAGCAGTAGCGATGAAAGCTAATGCCAAATCAGCCAAGGAGAGTTCAACTCAGTGACTCAGGTTCCAGATCGCAACTTAGCGTTAGAGCTAATTCGCGTTACTGAAACAGCTGCGCTTGCTGCGGCACCTTGGATTGGCCGCGGTGATAAAGATGGCGCTGATGGCGCAGCAGTAAAAGCAATGCGCTCTCTGATAAACACAGTTGATATGGCCGGTGTAGTTGTAATCGGTGAGGGCGAAAAAGATAACGCTCCAATGTTGCATGACGGCGAAGAAGTTGGAAATGGCCTTGGACCAAAGTGCGATGTTGCGGTAGATCCAATTGATGGAACTTCACTAACTGCAAATGGTTCTAATGGTGCAATCAGTGTTATTGCAATTGCGCCGCGGGGAACAATGTTTGATCCATCTGGTGTTTTCTACATGAACAAGATTGTTACTGGCCCAGAGGCTGCAGATAAAATCGATATCACGGCTCCAGTAAAAGCTAATTTGCAGGCAGTTGCCAAGGCTAAGAATCGCAGCATCAGCGATTTAACAGTTGTAGTTTTGAATCGGCCTCGACACGATCAATTAGTAAAAGATATTCACGATGCGGGTGCCCGAGTTAAATTCATTCAAGATGGCGATGTTGCTGCTGCAATTGAAGCGGCTCGGCCAAATACCTCGGTTGATTTATTGATGGGAATTGGTGGCACACCAGAAGGCGTAATCACTGCGGCGGCAATGATCTGTTTAGGGGGAGTAATCCAAGGCTTATTACGCCCGAAAGATGATGCCGAAAAGCAGAGCGCAATTGCTGCTGGATATAAGTTAGATCAGGTTTATACAACTAAAGATCTGGTGAATTCTGAAGATGTTTTCATGGCCGCAACTGGAATTACCGATGGCGAATTGCTTAAGGGCGTGAAATATTCACAATTTGGTGCGGTCAGCCAATCACTTGTGATGCGTGGAAAATCTCGCACCATACGTTTTGTGGAAACCGAACACCATCTCAAATAACTTCAGCGCTTGCCGATATGGTTCGCTAGTGATTTCAAATGCTTGAAAAGATGCGCAAAGCCTTGGATGCTGCCGTTGACGCAATTGGTGGCCAACCTCGCGAAGGTCAAATTACAATGGCCGAAGCTGTCGCAAATGCGTTATCTGATCGACATCACTTATTGGTTCAAGCTGGCACCGGCACCGGAAAATCACTTGCTTATTTAGTTCCTGCACTTGTCCATGGCAAGAAAGTTTTGGTTGCAACAGCAACACTTGCCCTGCAACGGCAATTGGTTGAGCGAGATTTACCAAGAATAAAAGGCGCCCTAGAGAAAGAACTTGGACGCGAATTAACTTTTGCAGTTTATAAGGGCGTCGGAAACTATTTATGTCTGCAGAAAATGAATAGCGCAGAAGCAGATCCAGATGGTGAAGTCTTGCTAGAAATCGGGACTCTTGAGAAAGATGCAAAGCGTCTGCGGGCTTGGGCCGAAACACCAGGAGTATCTGGTGACCGCGATGATGCACCAGATGTTGATCGCCGGGTTTGGTATGCAAATTCAGTTTCAGGGCGTGAATGTATTGGTAAAGATGATTGTGCTTATGGATCTCAATGTTTTGCGGTAAATGCAAAAGCCAAAGCTCAGACCGCTGATGTGGTCGTAACAAATCACACGCTATTGGCAATTGAAATTGTGGATTCACATCCAATTTTGCCCGAACGCGATGCGGTGATTCTCGATGAAGCTCACGAATTTATGGATCGCACTACGCAAGCAGTCACTGAAGAACTTACAGTCGCAAGGGTCGAACGCGCAGCCAAGATGGCGAAGAAACATTTACCTGGCAAAGCATCCGATGCATTTGCCAAGGCGGCTGACAATTTTGCTGATGCGTTAAATGATTTTGCTGCCGATGTTCGAAATGATCCGACAAAAGCTGGTCGGTTGCCAGAACTGCCTGCGCAATTAGAAGCACCTATTCGTAAAGTTAAAGAGGCATCCGCTGCAGTGGTTGCACTTATAAATGCTGATTCTGATGTGATTGATCCAGATTCGATGGCCGAGCGAGCCCGAGTAAAGGGTGCAACAAATGAGGTTCAACAAACTGCAACCAAGATGTTGAAGCCAAGTGGCCATCAAGTTATGTGGTTTGAGCCAATTTTTTCCACACTCTATCTGGCACCGCTATCGGTATCGCAGGTATTACGAGCCAACTTATTAACTGATACACCTGTCATTGCAACAAGTGCAACGTTGTCGGTTGGTAAATCATTCGATGCAATTGCTAAATCAATTGGCTTTGTTGTCGGTGGATCTGATGATGAAGATTCGGAAGCTGAATTTGAAGCGGGCGAAATCGATCCCGCTAATGTGCAGATGTTGGATGTTGGTTCGCCCTTTGATTTTGCAAAACAAGGTGCGCTCTATCTCCCAAAACATATTCCAGAACCAGGTCGAGATGGTCCAAGTAAAGAGGCACTCACCGAACTTGCAGAGCTAATTGATGCAGCTGGTGGCCGCACCCTCGCACTCTTCTCATCTTGGCGCGGAGTCGAGATGGCCGATGAATATTTGCGCAAAGTGTTGGCTGAACTCGAGATTCCAATCATCACGCAGAAACGTGGTGACAGTGTCGGAACTTTGGTTGAAAGATTTGCAAAGGATCCAAAATCAATCCTGCTCGGCACAATTTCGTTGTGGCAAGGAATCGATGTTCCAGGTCCATCCTGCACACTTGTAGCAATTGATCGAATTCCATTTCCAAGACCCGACGAACCAGTCATGAGTGCGCGCGCTGCTGAAGCAGATGCCGCTGGTGGAAGTGGATTCATGCAAGTCTCATTGCCACGCGCTGCGCTCTTGTTGGCGCAAGGAACTGGGCGATTGATTCGATCAGTTGATGATCGCGGAGTCGTTGCAATTTTAGATTCGCGTATTGTTACAAAACGATATGGCTCGGTATTGTTAAATTCGATGCCACCATTTTGGCGCACAAGTGATGGCGCAGTAATCCGCGATTCTTTGAAGCGATTAAATAAAGATTATCTCGAGGCGGGCCAGTAAAATTGGCCAAGTTTTTGCAAAGCTGGGATGTAAGTTTTTACTAACCACATCTTCGAAAGCAACCCATTCGACTTGAAGTGATTCATCGTTCTGCTCGTGAGCAACTAAATCTTTATGGGCTTTTGAGATGACAGTGTCATACGACCAGCTATCGTGTTTGTCGCTATAGATTTCAATCGGATCCACTAACTTTGTAGAAATTCCAATCTCTTCATGGGCTTCACGGAGCGCGGCTTCAGTGGGGGTTTCATGCGAATCACGTGCGCCACCAGGAATACCCCAAGTGTCACCGTTATGAACCCAGGGTGCACGATGTTGCATCAAGATTGTGCGGTCACGAACTAGCATTAAACCTGCTGCGCCATTTAAGCCCCAATGACGATTGCCACAGACACACTCGACCCAACCATCACCATCTCTATGTGCCACGGCTCTAGATTTACACACCTGCGCACTTTCCACAATTTAGAAATACCTATCCCTTGCTTAATTCTCAGGAGTTCTATCTTGCGCAGGTGCCTTTACTTAAAATACTCATAGCCTTACTGCTTTTAATATCCGTAACTCCGGCCAGCGCTGCACCAAATTGCAAGACCAAAGTCTGCGTAAAGGTTTATACCGATCCTAAAACTGGCAAATTAATCATTACCGCCAAACAAAATGGCAGTAGCGCCTCAGCAAAACCAGTTCCAAAACCAGTTCCAACTAGAACTTGGACGCCACGGCCATATACACCTCGGCCAGTAGCAACTGCAATCGTTCCAAAGAAATACACTCCAAAGCCTGTTGTAAAACTCTCGCTATCAGATCAATTGGCTCAGCTAATACCGATGAAAGAGATTCATCATCAACCTGCAACAAGCGCCTTAGTTCAAGTCCCGGTTAATTTCTGGACAACAACACCACCCAATTTCAAAACTTCAGTCGTAATGCTTGGTGTTCCGATAACTGTTTACTTATCACCAACTTATCTCTGGAATTTCGGTGATGGAACAGAACTTTCTTCCACAACCAGGGGAGCGCCATTCCCAAATCAGAGTATTACGCACACCTATACCCGCAGCGGAAGTTATCTAGCTTCGCTACAAATAACTTGGGGCGGCACTTGGAAAGCATCTGGCACAACAAGTGAAGTTAGCGGCGGCGCAATAGTTCAGACCTTGTATACCAAAGTTAATGTCGTAAGCGCGCCCTCAAAATATTCAAATTAAATCTATTGAAAAGAGAGAAGAAAAATGAACGAGCTAATGGATGTTGAATTAAACGAATTGGTCTCACTGGTTTCTGAAATTGATTATGAGAGCGATGGTTTTCAACTACTACAAAGAGCCGGGGCCTTAGCCTTTAATGATTTAGTAGAAGAGTTCACGCGAACTGGGACTTGTAAGAACAAAGCTTTGCTAGCGCTAGTTTTTGTGCGCTTGGCGGACTTACAAGTTAGGGATTATGCAATGGGATTTACAACTTCTGAAAACATTGAAACCGTTAGTTCAATGTGGCGATGGCTGCTAGAAATTGCGCCAAGCGGACAAATCGCACCGGTTGCTGCGCTGCACTCTGCAATAAGTTACGAACAGGGTAAAGGCGAACTCGCATCAGCCTCATTAGTGAAGGCCTTTGAAGATCAGAGGAGTTATCCGCTGGCCTTACTTTTACATCGGGTTTATGCGGCAAATTGGCCGCCTGAGAGTTTTGCCACAATGCGAAAAGATTTACATCCAAAGGTTTGTGCCGCCCTCTTTAGCGAGTAACCTATTTCCATGATTATTGGTGTTCCTAAAGAGATTAAAAACAATGAATTCCGCGTTTCTGCTACTCCATCTGGAGTCCACGCACTTGTGAAAGCGGGACACAGTGTTTTAGTTGAAACATCTGCCGGTCTTGGTTCAGCAATTACTGATGCTGATTATGTTGCCGCTGGTGCAATAATTATTTCAACATCAGATGAAGTTTGGGCTAAAGCCGATTTAATTCTTAAGGTAAAAGAGCCAATCGCTCCTGAGTATCCAAAGATGCGCAAGGGCCAAATACTCTTCACTTATCTACACCTGGCGGCTTCACGCGAATGCACAGATGCACTTATTAAATCTGGCACAACTGCGATCGCCTTCGAAACTGTTGAAGTAAATGGTCAGCTCCCACTTCTTGCTCCGATGTCAGAGGTTGCTGGCCGGATGTCGATACAAGTCGGTGCTACTGCGCTACAGAAGCCAGAAGGCGGCCGCGGCGTTCTACTCGGCGGCGTTCCTGGAGTTGCACCTGCAAAGGTTGTAGTTCTTGGCGGCGGAGTCGTTGGAGTTTCAGCAGCGACAATCGCACATGGCATGCGTGCTGATGTAACAATTTTGGATTTAGACCTAAATCGTCTGCGCTATCTAGATGATCTTTTCAATGGCCAGGTTCGAACAATCGCCTCATCTGCTTTTGCAATTGAAGAGCAATGCATGGCTGCAGATTTAGTAATCGGTGCCGTTCTAGTTCATGGTGCGAAAGCTCCAAAATTAGTAAGCGATGAACTTGTTGCAAAGATGAAGCCAGGATCAGTTCTTGTCGATGTCGCAATCGATCAAGGCGGTTGCTTTGAAGGTTCAAAGGCGACAACTCACTCTGACCCAACATTCAAGGTCCACAATTCACTTTATTACTGCGTTGCAAATATGCCAGGTGCTGTGCCAGCAACTTCTACCGCTGCACTAGCCAACGCCACAATCAAATATGCACTAGCCCTTGCAAATAAGGGTTGGGAGAAAGCTTGCGCAGATGATGCCGGCCTAGCTAAGGGATTGAACGTGCACGGAGGCAAGATTATGTATGAGGCAGTGGCTATCGCACACGGTTTGTAACAATCCCGTAACACGGCTTTGGCAGTATCTGTGGCATGACTTCCCACAGTGATGAAATAAGCAAGCAAGAAGAATTTGTAATGCGCACCCTCGAGGAGCGCAATATTCGATTTGTCCGACTCTGGTTTACCGATGTTCTCGGCTTCCTAAAATCAGTTGCGATTGCACCAGCTGAATTAGAGAACGCATTTCAAGAAGGAATCGGTTTCGATGGCTCATCAATCGAAGGCTTCGCCCGCATAACTGAATCAGATATGTTGGCAAAACCAGATGCTGCAAGTTTCACAGTTCTTCCATGGCGCACTGCTAACCCCGGCGCCGCCAAAATGTTCTGCGATATTGCAATGCCTGATGGAAGCCCGTCAGCAGCAGATCCAAGAAATGTTTTGAAGCGAGTTCTGCGCAAAGCCGCAGATATGGGTTACACCTGTTACACACATCCAGAGATGGAATTCTTCTTATTTAAGAATGCACCAGAAGATAACGTAGCCCCAATCCCAGTTGATTCAGCTGGCTACTTCGACCAAACACCTTCTGCAGTTGGACATGATTTCCGTCGCCAAGCAATCACAATGCTAGAAGCTATGGGTGTCTCAGTTGAGTTCTCGCATCACGAAGGTGCACCTGGACAACAAGAAATTGATCTGCGCGATGCCGATGCACTTACTACTGCCGACAACATCATGACATTTCGCCATGTAATTAAAGAGATTGCACTTGATCAAGGCTTCCATGCATCGTTTATGCCAAAGCCATTTACCGATCATGCTGGTTCTGGAATGCACACTCACTTCTCACTATTTAAAGGTGAAGAGAATGCCTTTCATGAAGAGGGTGCAGACCTTCAACTTTCGGCAGAAGGTCGATCATTCATTGCAGGAATCTTGAAGCATGCACGCGAATTTACCGCGATCACAAACCAGTGGGTCAATTCTTACAAGCGTTTAAGTGGCGGCGGTGAAGCGCCAGCACTTGTTGATTGGGGCCATAACAACCGAAGTGCACTAGTTCGAATTCCGGCTTACAAACCGAAGAAGGAGAACAGCACCAGAGTTGAAGTTCGTTCACCAGATTCGGCATGCAATCCATATTTAGCATTCGCAGTTATCTTAGCCGCTGGTCTAAAAGGAATTGAAGAGAAATACGAACTTAAATCAACGCAGAATCCAGAATTGCTTCCAACAAACCTGGAGGAAGCGATCATCGCGATGGAGACAAGTTCGCTGGTTCGTGAAGCTCTGGGTGCGGATGTATTTGAATATGTGCTGCGCAATAAGCGGGCCGAGTGGGCCGATTATTGCCGCCAAGTAAGCGCCTACGAATTAAACCGGTATCTGCCAGTCCTATAACTTGCGGTAATCTTGGGGAGTTATGAACTTCCCAATGCAAACGCCATCAACAATGCCGATTCATCGGTATGCGCCATTTATCCCTGTCGATTTAACTGACCGGACCTGGCCAACCAAGCGCATTGATGTTGCGCCAAAGTGGTGTTCAGTAGACCTTCGCGATGGCAACCAGGCGCTTATCGATCCAATGGATTCAACACGCAAATTAGCGATGTTTAAGTTGCTTGTTGAAATGGGTTACAAGGAGATTGAAGTTGGTTTCCCAAGTGCATCACAAACAGATTTTGATTTCGTCCGAAAAATTATCGAAGATGGCTTGATTCCTGATGATGTAATAATTCAAGTCTTAACTCAGGCCCGCGAACAACTTATTGCCCGTACCTTCGAATCCATTAAGGGCGCTAAGCAAGCGGTAGTTCATCTTTATAACTCGACTTCAACCTTGCAACGCCGGGTTGTCTTTGGTTTAGATAAAGAGGGTATCAAGCAGATTGCTGTTGAAGGCGCAAAACTTTGTAAGGAATATGAGAAAACTGTTCCTGGAACCATCGTCTCATACGAGTATTCACCAGAGTCATATACCGGAACCGAACTTGAATTTGCAGTAGAAGTTTGTGACGCCGTCAATGATGTTTGGAAGCCGACCCCACAACATAAGACAATAATTAACTTGCCAGCAACTGTCGAAATGGCAACCCCAAATGTTTACGCCGATTCAATCGAATGGATGCATCGCAATTTGAAGTATCGCGATTCCATCGTGCTCTCACTTCACCCACATAACGATCGTGGAACCGGAGTCGCTGCCGCCGAACTTGGCTATATGGCTGGCGCAGATCGCATTGAAGGAACTTTATTTGGAAATGGTGAGCGCACCGGAAATGTTTGTCTAATAACTCTTGGCTTAAATCTTTTTAGTTATGGCATCGATCCGCATATTGATTTCTCTGATCTTGATGAAGTTCGCCGTACGGTTGAATATTGCAATCAATTACGTGTGCCAGAACGTCACCCATACGGTGGCGACTTAGTATTCACTGCATTTTCTGGTTCACACCAAGATGCAATTAAAAAAGGCTTCGAGCATCTAGAGAAGGATGCCAAGAACGCTGGCAAGCATGTTCACGAAATTACGTGGGCTGTTCCTTATCTACCAATTGATCCAAAAGATATCGGGCGCTCATACGAAGCGGTTATTCGAGTGAATTCGCAATCAGGTAAAGGTGGAATTTCTTACTTGATGAAGAACGATTACCACCTAGATCTTCCACGTCGCCTACAAATCGAATTTAGCCAAGTCGTTCAAAACCACACCGATGAACAAGGTGGCGAATTTAGTGCCGCTGACTTGTGGCGAATCTTTGAAGATGAATACTTGCCTGCCGAGCAGAACAAGTGGGGCCGCTTTAAATTGAAGGCGCTTTCACAATCATCAAACCTTGATGAAGATGCCAAACTAACTGTTCAACTTCTTGAGAAAGATGTTATGAAAGAACTGAGCGGTTCTGGCAATGGCCCAATTGCAGCCTTTGTAAATATTATGAATGCTTATCTAACTGAAGCAAATGTTCGGGTTCTAGATTATTACGAGCATGCTCTTTCAGCTGGCGGCGATGCCAAAGCAGCGGCTTACCTAGAGTGCGAAGTTGCAGGGCGAATTTATTGGGGCGTCGGAATCGACCCAAGCACAACAACGGCTTCACTTAAGGCCGTCGTGTCTGCTGTAAATCGGGGCTTTCGCTCGTAATTATCGCTACGGTAACCACCGTGGCCGTCTATCGTGATCAAGCAATTGTGCTGCGCACCCAGAAACTTGGGGAAGCAGATCGCATAATCACGCTCTTCACAAAAGAACATGGCCGACTTCGCGCCGTTGCAAAGGGCGTTCGCCGCACAAAATCCAAATTTGGAGCTCGTCTAGAACCAACTTCTTACGTCGATCTTCAGCTCTATTCCGGCAAGACTTTCGACATTGTCACGCAGGCCGAAGGTATCGAGAACTTTGGCGACGCACTTGCCATGGATTATAAAAATTGGACTACTGCGAATTCAATTCTTGAAGCAGCAGAGCGCTTTACGGAAAATGAGCACGAACCTGCACTTCAACAATTCAACTTGGTGGTTGGCGCACTTCGCGCCCTTGCGCACGGAACATATGATTCCTCACTTATCTTGGATGCCTACTTGCTTCGCTCACTTGGCGTCGCTGGCTTTGCACCATCGATGACTACATGTTCTAAGTGCGACGAACCCGGCCCACACAAGTATTTCTCGCTTGTCGGTGGTGGCAGTGTTTGTGCAGCATGCAAACCATCAGCCGCAGCGACGCCATCTGTAGAAACTCTAGAACTAATGTCCAGCCTGATGACCGGAGATTGGAACAACGCGGTTGAAAGTGATCTCCGTTCGCGCCGTGAAGCTTCGGGTTTGATTGCTGCATATTTGCAGTGGCACATTGAGCGGGGTTTACGAAGCCTGCCCCTTGTTGAGAGAATTTAACTATGGCAATCCCAAAGTTGAAGCCCGAACAAATTCCAAACCATGTTGCTGTCGTTATGGATGGCAATGGTCGTTGGGCGAAGAAACGTGGGTTACCAAGAACTGCTGGGCATGAAGCAGGCGAAGCGGCGCTCTTTGATGTTGTGCAAGGGGCAATTCAAATCGGGGTTAAAGAGTTAAGTGCATATGCATTTTCAACTGAGAACTGGCGTAGGTCACCCGAAGAAGTTAAATTCTTAATGGGTTTCAATCGCGATGTATTACGCAGGCGACGCGATGAGATGAATGACCTCGGCGTTCGGATTAGATGGGTCGGTCGGCCACAGCGATTGTGGGGAAGCGTAATAAATGAATTACAAGAGGCGGAAGAGCTAACCAAGAAGAATGAGATTTTAACACTTAACATGTGTGTGAATTATGGTGGGCGAGCCGAACTTGTTGATGCTGTTACCGAGATTGCAGCCGAAGTAGCTAAACGGAGATTAAAGCCAGGTCAGATAACTGAAAAATTGATTGCCAAGCATTTATATAATCCTAAGATGAGCGATGTTGATCTGTTCTTGCGCTCTTCAGGCGAGCAGCGAACATCTAACTTCTTGCCATGGCAATCGGTTTATGCCGAGATGGTTTTCATGGATGTGCTCTGGCCCGATGTTGACCGAAATACACTCTGGGAAGCAATTGAAATTTATGCGGAACGCGATCGTAGATTCGGCAAGGCTTAAATCAACACTTGGAGCAGATTCCGAAGATCTCCGCTGTATGCCCAACTTCGCGGAAACCAAATTCTTCAGCCATTGTCTTCGCCCACTTTTCAATAGCTCCGCCTTCGATTTCAACGGTATCGCCACAGCTCTTACACACCAAGTGATGATGATGGTTGTCTCCGCAGAGACGGTAAATTGCTTCGCCATCCTCGCGACGAAGAAGATCCACAATCTTGTCATCTACAAGTGATTGCAGAGCGCGATAAACAGTTGTTAATCCAATCCCATCGCCTTCTCGGCGCAGGATTTGATGCAGTTCTTGAGCGCTTGCAAATCCACCAGTTCGCTCAAGAACTGCTATCAATTTAAGATCAGATTTATTCATTCTCTTCGTGGCCGCGCTCAACTTCATCAGCGTGTTCTTCTTCATGGTCGTGCTTATCTTCTTGGTGTATCTCTTGGCCAGCGCCATGGTTATGAGTATCTTCGGAATGCAGATATGCAACTAAGCCCCACATGATTAATACACCTGAAATAGTTGCAACCATTGTCAGTCGTGATGAATGACGAGAGTGGGCTTCAGGCAAGATATGTGATGTCGCGAGATAAATAACAATTCCGGAAAATGCTGCTAGATAAATTGCAATTACATTGTCACTTAAGACTACGGTGCTACCAAGAGCGGCGCCGCTTATGCGAGCCAAGGCATCGATACCGAGTAAGCCAACACTCTTCTTTCCCCAGAGGCCAGATTTGATCATAAAGGAAACCGTGTTGAGTCCGTCGCTAAATGCGTGAACAAGTAGAGCTACAAAAACAACAAGCCCTAAATCAGAGCTGACTTTAAATGCAACACCAAGAGCCAGGCCATCAAGGAAAACATGTCCGCCCATTGCGATTGCGCCAAAGGCTCCTGCAAAGTTATGTGAATGCTCGTGATCATGACCGTAATCTGATTCAGCTGGTTCATGCGAACCAAAAATTCGCTCATAGAAGTGAAGTAGTAAAAAGCCACCAATCAGAGCAATTGAAACTACAGGGGCATGTAAGAATTCTTGGCTCCCAAGTTCAAAAACTTCAGGTAATAGATCAAATGCAACAAGGCCAAGTAAAAGTCCGGCTGACAGTCCAAGGACTAGATGAAGGCGATCCTTTGCTTTCAGGGCCAAGGTCCCGCCTGCAAAAGTTGATAATGCGGTAAGGGCTGCGAGGACGATGGCTATGTTCATGTCGGGACAATATCACGAAAATGGAAACGATTATCATTTCCATATCAAAGGCCAGAATCAGGCATATTGGGGCGTTAAACTTGGCGCACGATTGCAACATTCGTTGCCTTTCGCCGACAGCCAGCCGGATGGAGAAAATAATGGCCGCAGATCGTTTAGAAACAATAGTTAGCCTCGCAAAACGTAGAGGTTTCGTTTATCCCTCATCAGAAATTTACGGCGGACTTCGCGCCTCTTGGGATTATGGCCCACTTGGAGTCGAGTTAAAGAACAATGTGAAGCGCCAATGGTGGCGTGCAATGGTTCAAGGCCGCGAAGATGTTGTTGGTTTAGATTCTTGCGTAATTCTTGCCCGTGAAGTTTGGGAAGCATCAGGCCACGTTGAAACATTTACCGATCCGCTAACCGAGTGCACCGAGTGCCACAAGCGATATCGCGCAGATCATTTAGAAGAAGCTTTCGAAGCCAAGAATAAGCGCAGGCCAGAATCAATGGCTGAAGTTAATTGCCCAAATTGCGGCAATAAAGGCAAGTTCACCGCGCCAAAACAATTCTCTGGTCTACTCAAAACTTATCTCGGAGCAGTTGAAGATGAATCTGGTCTGGCATATCTGCGTCCAGAGACCGCACAGGGAATTTTTATTAACTTTGAAAATGTTGCGACAACTTCACGGAAGAAGCCACCTTTCGGTATCGGTCAAATCGGTAAGTCTTTTAGAAATGAAATTACGCCAGGAAACTTTATTTTCCGTACTCGCGAATTTGAGCAGATGGAGATGGAATTTTTCGTAGTTCCAGGCACCGATGAAGATTGGCACCAATATTGGATTGATACTCGTCTCGATTGGTATAAGAATTTAGGAATCAATCCGGATCGACTTCGCTTATTTGAACATCCAAAAGAGAAGTTATCGCATTATTCAAAGCGTACTGTTGATATCGAATACAAATTTGAATTCAACGGAACCGAATGGGGCGAGCTCGAAGGTATTGCAAGTCGTACTGATTTTGATTTGAAGGCGCATGGCGCTGCATCCGGTAAAGATCTCTCGTGGTTTGATCAAGAGAAGAACGAGCGTTGGGTGCCATTTGTTATTGAGCCAGCGGCCGGTGTCGATCGTTGCGCACTCACCTTCATGATGGATGCATTTACTGAAGATGAAGCTCCTAATGCTAAAGGCGAAATGGAGAAGCGGGCCGTTATGAAATTGGATTACCGCTTGGCTCCAATCAAGGTTGCAGTTCTTCCACTATCTAGAAATGCTGATCTATCGCCTAAAGCACGTGATTTAGCTGCACAACTTCGCCAGAACTGGTCAGTTGATTTCGATGATGCTGGTGCGATTGGTCGACGTTATCGCCGTCAGGATGAAATCGGAACTCCATATTGCATAACAATCGACTTCGAAACTATAGAAGATAACGCAGTCACAATCCGCGAACGCGATTCAATGGCACAAGAGCGAATCAGCATTGATCAAGTTCAAAATTGGCTTGCGCCACGGTTGTTGGGTTGTTAACCACATCTCATAAACCACTGGTTCTTCCAATTGCCAATGGCCAATTCGAGAATAATCAGGTGGTTTTAAATACACCGGTTGTTCTTGCGCCAATGGCGGGCATTACAAACTCGGCATTCCGCACGCTCTGTCGCGAACAAGGCGCTGGTTTATTTGTTTCCGAAATGGTCACAGCACGCGCCTTAATCGAAAGACATCCAGAGACGATGCGATTGATCACGCCAGGGGTTGGTGAAACACCAAGATCGGTTCAACTTTATGCAGTGGATCCAAATGTAACTGGACTAGCCGTAAAGTTATTGATGGAAGAGAACTTAGCGGATCACATTGATTTGAATTTTGGTTGCCCAGTTCCGAAAGTAACAAGACGTGGTGGTGGATCGGCGCTGCCATTCAAACAGAAATTGTTCTCCCAAATTGTTACATCTGCAGTAAATGCAGCAAAGCCATTTGGTGTTCCAGTTACGGTAAAAATGCGAATCGGAATTGACCCGGATAATGAAACTTATTTAACTGCTGGCAAGGCTGCAGCAGATGCTGGAGTTGCTTGGGTTGCACTGCATTCGCGCTTTGCGTCACAAATGTATGAAGGCCAAGCTGATTGGTCTGCAATTTCTAGACTTGTAGAACACCTTGCCCCAACTGGTGTTCCGGTATTAGGTAACGGTGATATTTGGTCTGGCGCTGATGGGGTTCGGATGATGATTGAAACCGGGTGCGCTGGCGTTGTTGTAGGCCGCGGATGTTTAGGACGGCCCTGGTTATTTGGAGATTTGGTTGCGGCATTTAGCGGTTCGGATTCGCGAATCACACCGACACTCTTTGAAGTTCGTGATGTGATCTTTAGACATGGTCAATTACTAGTCGAGTTCTTCGAAGCCGAGGGCCGCGCAATGCGAGATCTGCGCAAGCACATGGCCTGGTATTTAAAGGGCTTCCGTGTGCCGCGCGAGCTTCGGAGCAAATTTGGAATGGTTGCCTCGCTAGGCGAGTTGGAATATTTACTTGGCCAACTTGAAGATCAACCATATCCCGTTGAAGTAGGCGAATCACCAAGAGGCAGAACCAGTCATGGCCGTCCAGTGCATCTTCCAGATGGTTGGCTAAACGATCCATTCGAAATACCAGAAATCACAATTGATGATTCAGTTTCAGGTGGCTAATTTTGTTTCTAATTTTTAAGATAATTAAGCGCGTAATCGCCACAGTCTTATTAGTGGTAATAGTTCTGCCGACATATGTTGGTGGCCGAGTTTGGTATACCGCCAATCATACTGATCCAGTAAAGAGCGATGCAATTGTGGTCTTGGGCGCTGCACAATTTGATGGCGTGCCGAGCCCAGTGTTAGAGGCTAGGTTGTTGGAAGCTAAGAGAATATTTGAAAAAGGCTTAGCGCCAAAAATTCTTACAGTTGGATCACGAGCACCAGGGGATCGGACAACTGAGGCAGCCAGTGGTTTTTCTTGGTTGGTTGATCAAGGTGTTTCAAAGAAATTTGTAGATTCAATACCTTATGGAAGAGATACTTTTGCTAGCACTAAGAGCTATGTGGATGTAATGGAAAAATTAAATCTAAAAACGGCAATTATTGTTACTGATCAATACCATTGCTTACGTGCTGTGACCATGGCATCCGATCTAGGAATATCTGCTACTTGTGCACCAACTCGCACTGGACCAGCTTCGACTTCAAATTCGAGTTTCCGCTATTTAGTGCGTGAAACCGGGGCCTATCTCGCGTATGTCACCCTTGGCCGGCAGGGTATCCACCTAACGGACCAAGTTAAGAATTAGTTAAGGAGTTAGGGTTACCTCACTATGGTTTTAAGAGCTGCGATTGAACACTCGGGATATAACGAGTTTGATCGCGCCCGCTTTTTAGATGAACCAGCAAAACGTTTAGGTCGCACGGAATTTGCTCGTGATCGCGCCCGAATCATTCATTCATTTGCGCTTCGCAGACTTGCTGCAAAAACTCAAGTAGCAGTACCGTGGGCAACAGATTTTCCAAGAACCAGACTCTCGCATTCACTCGAATGTGCACAAGTTGGTCGCGAACTTGGCGCTGCACTCGGTGCTGATCCAGATTTAATGGAGGGCGCATGTTTAGCGCATGACATCGGCCACCCACCTTTTGGTCATAATGGCGAGGAAGCTTTAAATCAGACGGCACTGAGTTGTGGTGGATTTGAAGGAAATGCTCAGAGCTTTAGATTACTTGTCCGATTGGAAGCTAAAACTGTTGATGCAGATGGAATCTCACTTGGCTTAAATCTAACTCGGGCCAGCCTGGATGCGGCTACTAAATATCCTTGGCCGCGCGCAACAAATGCACATAAGTTTGGCGTTTACGATGATGATTTAGATATCTTCAATTGGGTTCGCAAAGATGCGCCACTCGGCAGTCAATCATTTGAAGCGCAAATTATGGACTGGTCAGATGATGTTGCATACAGCGTTCATGATTTAGAAGATGCCTTAGTTTCCGGCCAAGTGAAATTACATGATTTAACTAATGATTTTGCCGATATTTACAGAGATGCGCAATCAAATAATTTAGCTGATATCACAATCGATGAGGCCAGAATTGCGTTAGAGAATTTGCAACAACTTTCCTGCTGGCCAAAAGAATATGATGGCAGTCATCGTGCACTTGCCAGATTAAAAGATTTAGCCAGCCAGTTAGTCGGAAGATTTGCCTTAGCCGCCGAAGAAGCAACCCGAGCGCAATATGGGCCCGGTCAATTAACCCGATATAACGCCAATTTAGTGGTGCCTCGGGCTCAACATGTTGAGGTTGCTTTCCTAAAGTCACTTGCAGGTTTCTACATTATTAATTCAGAGCGTTCGGTTAAGCGTTATGACAACGAGCAAACCTTGATTCATGAACTCGTGGCGGCAGTTTTAAAAGGTGCACCAAATACTTTGGAATCTTTCTTTCTGCAAGATTGGCAACGTGCAACAACAGATAGCGCAAGATTGCGCGTAGTTATTGATCAAGTGGCTTCACTAACTGATCCAGGGGCGATCGCGCTAGCTGCGCGATTAAGATAACGCCATGGCTTCCGGTCGAATTCGCGATGAAGATGTCAGTCATGTCCGCGATAACAGTTCAATCGATGATGTAGTCAGTGATTTCGTTCAATTAAAGAGCGCTGGTGGGGGACAGAAAAAAGGTCTCTGCCCTTTCCATGACGAGAAAAGTCCCTCCTTTCACGTAACACCGAGCAAAGGTTACTTTCACTGTTTCGGATGCGGTGTTGGTGGCGATGTAATTGCATTTCTGATGAAGATGGACCATCTCTCATTTTCAGAATCGGTCGAAAGACTAGCCGACCGCATGGGTTACACACTTCGTTACGACGGAACCAACACAAACACTGGCCCAAGCATTAATCGCTCACGTTTAGTAGCAGCAAATGTTGCAGCAATGAATTTCTACCGCGAGCAGTTAAATCTTCCAGGCAGCGCCCAAATCGGAAGAGATTTCTTGCAGAAGCGTGGGTTTGATAAAGCCGCCGCCGAAACGTTTGGAGTTGGTTATGCGCCAGATGAGTGGGATGCGCTTTATAAGCGCCTAAAGAATTTAGGTTTTACCGATAGCGAACTCTCACTTGCCGGTCTAAGTAAAGAAGGCACCAAGGGCCCGATTGATCGATATCGAAATCGTTTAGTTTGGCCAATCAAAGATATCTCCGGCGACGTTGTTGGCTTTGGTGCGCGCAAACTTGCCAGTGATGAAGTTGATCAGGGTCCTAAGTATTTGAATACATCTGAGACCCCGATATACAAGAAGAGCCAGATTCTTTACGGCTTAGATGTGGCCAAGAAAGAGATTGCAAAGAAGCGCCAGGTTGTAATTGTCGAGGGCTATACCGATGTTATGGCGGCACATCTAGCTGGGATTACCACGGCGGTAGCAACTTGTGGAACCGCATTTGGTGATGATCACATCCGAGTAATCCGTAGATTATTAATGGATGACGATGCTTTTCGTGGCGAAGTAATTTTTACCTTTGACGGTGATGCTGCGGGACAGAAAGCTGCACTTCGCGCATTTGGTGACGATCAAAAATTTGTTGCCCAAACTTTCGTTGCGGTTGAACCATCAGGAATGGATCCATGTGATTTGCGAATAGCATCGGGTGATGCAGCTGTGCGAGATTTAATTGCGCGTCGAGTTCCACTATTTGAGTTCGCGATAAAGAGCGAGATCGCAAAATATGATGTTAATGCGGCAGAAGGTCGAGTTTCTGCTCTAAACCAAGTTGCCCCACTTATTGGCAAAATTCGCGATGCTTCACTTCGTCCAGAATATGCACGCTTGGTTGCAGGTTGGCTGGGACTCGAAGTAGATATTGTTACAAGTGCAATTAAGAAGAGTTCGACAAGAAGTGTGCCATCACAGAACCTCGAACCTGCAGTTCAATCTGAAGTAAACCTTCGCGACCCAATCTTGATGATGGAACGCGAAGTCTTAAAGATTAAGTTGCAGTTTCCAGAAATGGCGAAGGATTGGGCGCTACTAGAGAAGAATGCATTCTCATATTGGGCCTACCACCAACTTCGGATTCAGATAGATTCTTCGCCAGAACTAAACATCCAAAATTTATTAGAGAGCAGCGAGAGCGAAGATATTCGTGCGCTAATCACCGAACTTACTGTCGAGCCAATACGCACCGACCGAGAAATCTCCGAACGATATATTGCTGCGATTTTTGCACGGCTCCGTGAAGTTGCTTTGAGTAGATCAATTGCTGAAATTAAATCAACGTTACAACGCCTGAATCCAACTGAGAATGAGGCGCAATACAACGAGACGTTCTCGGCTCTGGTAGCCATGGAAGCTGAGCGCCGAGTTCAGAAGGATGCCGCTTTAGGCGAATTGGGCTAGTCCTGGCGCTTCAGATATAGTTCGCACGTTCAATAACTACATAATCCCTCATAGCTCAATTGGCAGAGCAGCCGACTGTTAATCGGCAGGTTCTTGGTTCGAGTCCAAGTGAGGGAGCTTCTTTAGGTGGTCAAGGAGTAATAACGGTGGCAAGTTATAGTTTTGCAAAGTCATGGCAGAACCTCCCGGTGGCTGCCCGAGTCATCCGTTTATTCCTTGGCGTTACCTTTATTTATGGCGGTTGGAATAAAGCTACGGATCCCGGATTCCTAAATCCAAAGTCACCGAGCTATATCGGTGCTCAAATCTCAAGCTATCTTGAAACATCGCCAATCTCGTTTTTACTCGAACGCATGATTGACAATGCAACAACGTTTGGCTGGATGATAATACTTACGGAATTTGCAATTGGAATCGCAGTGCTCTCCGGAATTGCACTCCAACTAGCAGCACTTGGTGGTTTCTTTATTTCAATAACCTTGTGGCTCACCGCAACTTGGACCATTAGACCCTACTTTCTTGGAAGCGATACAGCGTATGCAGTTCTCTGGCTCGCACTCTTCTTCTTAGTTCGTCAAAATACAAAGGGGAGAAAGATCGTGGCGTTGATACCTGATCTTCGGGATCGCCGCGAAGTTATGAGAATCTTTGGTGTTGCAACAGCCTCAGTGGCCGCAGTATTTTTGGGACGGAGATTTGAAACTTCAAATCCAACTCCAGAAGCCGGAACCGCAATCGTCAAGGTAGCTGATTTCCCAATTGGCTCAAGTAAAGAATTCACCTCTTTTGACGGAACTCCTGCGGTGCTCTTTAGAACTAGAGCCGGAGTCTTTGCGTATTCAAGGATCTGCACTCACCAGGGCTGCACTGTAAATTACGATGCCACCAAAAATCTTCTGATTTGTCCTTGCCACAATGCTCAATATGATCCAACTAACGATGCTTCGGTAATTAGTGGACCAACCAAGATTGCCTTGCCTAAGATAAGAGTTGCGATACTCGGCATCAATATCGCTGAGATTTAATCTATTACTGCAGCGCCAGAACTCGGCAGAGCAGAGAAAAATCTAGGGCTCTTATATCTGGACTTCATAAAAGCACTCTTTATTTCACTTTTAATGAGTTCAGCATCTTTAGCTTTTATAAGTGCAATTGCGCTGCCGCCAAAACCGCCACCAATCATTCTCGAACCAAGAGCACCAAATTTAAGTGCGGTATCAACAGCTAAATCCAATTCTGGGCATGAGACGGTGTAATTATCACGGAGCGAAACATGAGCCGCAGTTACAATCTCGCCGAAGCCAAGAAAATCTCCACTCTTTAAAAGTGCAACGGCATCTAAAACGCGTTGCATTTCAGTAACACCATGGAAAGCACGCAGATAAGTTTTCTCATCAAGCTTGGATTTTCTGGAAACAAAGTCAACCAATGAAATATCTCTCAGCGAAGTAATCCCCAAATCAGCAACAGCTTTTTCGCAAGATGCTCGGCGTTCGGCATATCCACCATCAACTAGCGCATGATGAACTTGAGTATCAATCACTAAAAGTTCGAGACCTAGTGGTGCGATATCAAAGGGGATATGTTCGATTGAAAGGTCACGGGTATCTAAGAGCAGCGCATTTCCGGCTGTTGCCATAAGAGAAACCGATTGATCCATAATTCCGCAGGGCATGCCGACATAGACATTTTCAGCACGTTGGGCGGCCAGTGCTAATTCTGGAAGTGATAAACCCAAATCAAATAGTTCGGTAACTGCGGTAGCCACAGCACATTCAAGAGCTGCACTGGAAGAGAGCCCAGCGCCCAATGGCACTTGGCCATCAATCAAGATATCCATTCCAGATGTAATTCCAAGTGACCAGAGAACGCCAATTGGATAACGCGTCCAAGCCTCGCCACTCTTTGGCTCAATATCCGCACAATCGATTGTCGAAACCGTGCCTCGTTTTTGAACTGAAGCTAATCGAATTTTATTGTTAGATGTTCTAGCTATTGCGACAGTGGTTGAGTCCGAGATTGCAAAGGGGAGGACAAAGCCATCTAAGAAATCGACATGCTCGCCAATCAGATTTACTCGCCCAGGTGCACTTGCGATGATTTCTGGAGCGGTGCCAAAAACTTCCTGAAATTTACTTGCGATATTGTGCATTGGCCGATTCCCAGGTATCGCTAACCATCTTTTCGATATCGAATTTCGGTCTCCACTTTAAAGCCTGTTCGGCCAGTGAAATATCTGCAACCAAAACCGCTGGGTCACCAGATCTTCTAGAGGCAATTTCAACCGGGATAGCTCTTCCTAAAACTTTGGTTGCCGCGCTAATAACTTCGGCCACCGAATATCCGCTGCCACTGCCGAGATTAATTATCTGGTGTTGACCCGCGACCAAGTTCTCTAGGGCAAGAATATGAGCATTGATTAAATCGGCCACATGAATATAATCTCGGATACAGGTGCCATCTTTTGTAGGCCAATCGTCGCCAAAAATTTTTATTGGATTATCAATCGCAGATCGTAATAAATTTGGAATCAGATGGGTCTCTGGATTGTGGCGTTCAGCCAACCACCCGAACTTTGATTTATATGCGCCAGCCACATTGAAGTATCTAAGGCTTATTGCTGCTAAGCCAGATTTGGCCTCTTCGGTGATTAGTTTGTCTACTGCCAATTTAGTCGCACCATATGGACTAGCTGGTTCGGTCTTAGCGCTTTCACTGATTGGGATTACTTCTGGTTCGCCATAGGTTGCTGCTGTTGATGAGAAAACTAGTTTTGAAATCTTTGCCAGGGACATCTGCCTAAGTAAATTCTTGGTTCCGTTCACATTTACATCAAAGTAAAGGTCAGGCTTCTCGACTGACTCACCGACTAAAGATTTTGCGGCAAAATGAAAGACTGCCTCGCAACCGGATAGCGCTGATGCAAGAGATTCCTCGCTTAAAACTGAGCCTTCAATAATCTTTGCACCAGCCACAACTGCATCGCGGTGACCAGTTGAACAGTCATCCAGAACAGTTACATCGAAACCACGTTCCAAGAGCATCCCAGTTGCGACTGAACCAATATAGCCAGCGCCACCTGTGACCAGAACGCGCATTAGATTTTTACATCGCGCAGTTGTGCGGCAGATTGCTCCGGCTTCAGATCCATAATAAAAGCCTGCATCGCAGATTCTGATCCTGCAAGATACTTTAACTTTCCGGGGGCTCTGCGAATACTTGTGATTTGTAGATGTAAACCAAGTGCGCTTCGCCCGACATGAACAGGTGCTTGATGCCAAGATGCCATATATGCCATCTCAATTCCAAATACCCCATCTAGCCGTTGTAGAGATTCTTTAGCTACCGCGCCGAAGGAATCTGCCTGAGTATCTGTAAGTTCTGCAAGATCAGAAGTAAATACTTTTGGTGCGATATGAATTTCAAAGGGATACCTTGAAGCAAAAGGCACGTATGCAATCCAGTCAACGTTCTGCGCAACAATCCGAACTTCATCCTGCACTTCACGAGCAATAATGTCGGTTATTAGCGGACGCGAATGTTTTGCCAGATGGTCTGTTGCGATTTGCAACATCTTTTCAACTCTTGGCGGCAGATATGAATAAGCGTAAATCTGGCCATGTGGATGATGAAGAGTTACTCCAACTTCAACTCCGCGGTTTTCAAAGGCAAAGATGTGAGCGATATTAGGCAACTTCGAAATCTCGCGAGTGCGATCGCGCCAGGCTTCCATAACAATTCGGATTTGTTCTAGCGAAAGAGTTCCAAAGTGTGCTTCATGGTTATCGGTATAGCAAAGAACTTCACAGAAGCCAGCCGCATCAACAATCGGGGTAGTCAAACCGTCGTATTCCGGCAATTTCCAATCAGATTGGGCAAGTGCAAGTGAAGGTGAGAGGTTTTCAAACACCGCAACTTCATAACTAGATTCTGGAATCTCAGATTGCAAACCTGGTTTGGTTGGGCAGAGCGGACATAATTCCTTTGGTGGCAAGAACGCTCGGGCTTGGCGATGGGCCGCCATAACAACCCACTCATTAGTAAGTGCATCTAGCCTAAGTTCACCAAGTCCTGGACGTTTCTCGACTGGTCTAGTGTCGATAGCTTCACGCATAATTGTTTTTGAGTCGTAATAAGAAATTGTTCGGCCATCGCTTAACTTTCGATCTTGGCGCACGATGCCGTGGCTAAGCGGGATCGATTTTTCGTTGCTCACATTTTTGTTAGTCATAATACGCAACTCTATCTTTGGTTATCTTCTAATAACGAATTTGCCCCGCGCAGCTATCTACTGGCTTAGGTACTGGCTTCTTTGTTGGTGATGGCTGAGGCGTTGGGGTTGGGCCCTGGGTCACCTCGAACATCACCGGCACGACCGCACTTGCATGAGTTTTTGATTTATCAAAATATTCAACAAATCCAACATAGCTGCCGGCAGTCAATCCAGAAACTTTCAGTGTCCATCTTCCCGATGCAGATCGAATTACTTGTTGAACTCCAGTTTGAACAGTTGTATCAGCTGAAACAAATCGCACGCTACCGGTTACAACATGGGTGCCATTTGGACGAACTGCATCCACCACAAAATTCGCACTGTCGTTTGTCGTTATCAAACTAGAACTTGATAATAAGGTTGCCGTCGTAGTTTCATTGTAAGGAAGGAGATCAACTTCATCTGGTCTCCAAATACCTTTAGTCAACGCATAAAACTTCTCTTCCCCACCATTAAACACATTTAAATCAATTCTTGAACTTGCAACACCATATTTCGAACCTTTACCGCAAGATGAGTATTGCCAAATAGTGTAATCAGCGGTGCAATCGGACTTTGTCCACGAGTGCACGAAGCAACCAACGCTCTTCATCCCTGGATGATTTGTTGGTTCTGCAGGATCAATCCCATATGCGGCAATCCATAACGGATACTTTGCAAAGTGCTTTGATCGCGCCTTTGCGCTCTGTAAGAAATTTGGGTATGAATAAATAAAGGGCAGACGCTTAGTTTTGAAAGTTATTTCCTTTAACCAAGTTTTCGCCCACAATGAAACGTGGGCACGACTTGCATACTTCTGACAGACCCCTGAAATTCTGCGAACACAGTTCGTTTCTAAATCCAGCGCAACAGGTAAATCTTGTTCGGTATAGCCACCAATTTCACCAAGTCGCCAAATAACTTTCTGGGCTTGCGTTTTTGCATCAGCAATTATTTCAGCTCTAACTTTGGTATCAGGAATATATGCAAAGTAATAAAAGCCGGTATATAAACCAGCAGCCTGGGCTGCTTTTCGATCTTCAATCAGATACTTTCGAGCAATTGAATCAGCGGTTGGTTGAGAATCTGCACCCTTAATCATTACAAAGCGGACACCAGTTTTCGCCATCTTCTGATAATTAATCGGTTTGCCGTATGGACGTTGCCACAAACTGATATCAACGCCATGAATGCGATTTCCAGGTCCCGCCGCAGTAAGAGGTAGTGGCCCCAAAGCAACCACATTATTTGTTACTAAGGTTAGGCAGAGCGTCAGGAGGATAAATAGTTTTTTCAAGATTCGATAACCTCCAACTTCCGTCCAGTAACTTCCAATATTGCGGACACTAGTTTGGCAGTTTGTTCGGGTTTACGTGCTGATTTGAAGTTGTGGTCGCCACTAAATTTTTCACTATCGGCAAAGCTCACCTCCAAAACGTTGCCCTCAAGATTTACTAATCTGGCATCAAACCAGAGCAGCCAGGCGACGCGATCAACTTCTAATACTGTATCTAGAACTTGATTCCAAGATGACTTTAGCGTTTCCAGTGAGAATTCTGAGTTCATTGAATCTGTGAATTCGCAACTAATTCAGCAAGGTGAATGACCTTAGTTTTTACTCGAGCCCGGCGAAGTTCAGTCACTAATTGTCTAGTGCATCCGGGATTTACAGTTGCAATGTAATCAAGATTTAGGGCTTTGATATCAGCAATCTTCTGACTAACAACTTTGCGACTATTTTTCTTCTGCAGCAGTGCATAACTTCCAGCAGCCCCACAACAATCAGCCGCACCAGGGACCTCAACAAGATCACCCAACTGCTTCAAAATTTCTCGGGGTTCGACAAAAACTCCCATGCCATTTCGTAGGTGACAAGAATCTTGCAGGCCGACACGAATCTTGCGTCCAGCTTTTGTGATTGGCTTTAATTCGATATCACGCTTGAACCACCACTGTGAAAATTCTTGAACTCGGTCAGCGCCGATAACAGAAGATAGATGTGCAGCGCAGCCACCGGCGGTAGTAAGAATCGTTCCAGGAAGCTTGGCTCCCAAAGCCTTCGCCATCTCCTTACCCTTTTCAAGTTCGCCGTTGTGTGCATGAAGTGCGCCACAACAACCTTGATCAGATGAGCAAGAAACCTCTGGCGCCAACTTCGCAACTGCGCGACTTACTGAGGGAAAGAGTCGGCGTTCAAAACAGCCATACATAAGATGAAGATCCTTATTAGCTTCACGTCGACGGGCCATCGGTGAAAATAAACCAAGCCCCCACATTCCTATTTTTGAATCAACAATTGCAAAGAGGCCACGAATAATTAGTGGGCGGTTCTTTCCTTGCCAGGTAATGTCTCTCATCTCTTCAAGCAATACGCCGTATTCGACACCGGCAGGACAGACCGGCTCGCAAGCACGGCAGCCAAGACAGAAAGAAGATTCCTGCAACAAGTCGAGCGCTGGTAATTTGTCGTTCTGGACAGCTCGCATCAAAGTAATTCGCCCACGAGGCGATGACTCTTCATTTCCAGTTAATTTATAAGTTGGGCATGCTGGCAAGCAGTAACCGCAAGAAATACAGCGGTCTAATTTATCTTGGCTGAATTTTTCTCTCATGAACCGATCCGCCCTGGATTTAGAATTCCGGCTGGATCAAAAACTTTTTTAATATCGCGTTGTAGTTGCATATTTGCCGGACCAATTTTTGCTTCAAGATATGGCAACTTCGCCGAACCAACACCATGTTCGCCCGTGATAGTTCCACCAAATTCAAGGGGGAGTGCAAATATTTCAGCAAGTGCCGCTTCAGCTGCAGCAACTTCTTTAGGATTGTCTTTATCCAAAACGATAGTTGGATGCAGATTTCCATCACCAGCATGGCCAAAGGTTCCGATTCGAAGTCCGTGCTTGACTCCAATTGCTTCAATTCGCTTAACTGCTTCAGCCATAGATTTTCTTGGCACTGCAATATCTTCCAAGATTGATAACGAACTTAAACGTGCAAGTGCCGGCAGTGAGCATCGACGTGCATACAGAAGAGCTTCGGCTGCCGCGATATCTGCAGCAAGAGTTACGCCTCGGCAACCAGCAGATGACTTGGCAATCTCTGCCATTTTGCCAACGCTCTGCTCAATCGAAACTAAATCGCCATCATCGCCAAATAATAAAAGCGCTCCGGCTTTAGTATCTAGACCAAGATGAGCAAAATCTTCTACTGCGACAAGACAGGTGTTATCTAGAAATTCCAACGTTGCTGGCAAAATTCCAGATGTAATTATTTTCTCAACAGCGTCAGCGGCTGCAGCTAAATCTTCAAAGTAAGCAACACCGTATTTCGATGCTTCGGGTCGAGGTGCAAGAGCAACTGTAATTTCCGTAAAGACGGCAAGAGTTCCTTCACTTCCAACCAACAACCTTGTTACGTCATATCCAGCAACATCCTTTACCAAGCGGCCACCGGTGCGAATAATTTCGCCAGTCCCAAGAACTGCTTCTAATCCTAAAATGTAATTTCGGGTTGTTCCATATTTAAGCCCACGTAATCCACCAGCGCTTGTTGCGACATTTCCACCGATTGTTGAAACATTTCGTGACCCTGGATCTGGCACAAAGCGCAGACCTTCTTTTTCAACCAATTGATCTAAATCTAAATTTGTTACACCTGGCTGCACGATTGCGATCATTTCAGATTTAGCGACTTCTAAAACCTTATTCATACTTGTCATGCTCATCACAATTCCACCATTTAGCGGAACTGTCGCCGCACACAAATTGCTGCCTGCACCTCGAGCGATTATCGGTGTTTTAGTATCGTGAGCAAATTTTACAATTTTGGAAACTTCTTGGGTATTTCTAGGGGCCACAATTACTTCAGGAAGTCCTTCAAACATCGGAGTCGCATCACGACTGTAGGCCTGAAGTGATACCGCATCGCTGCGGACACCATCACTGCCCAAAAGGGTGGTTAACTTGGCAACTAAATCTGATGCTGACATTTGCTAAGCATACTAAATGCCCTATCCTTCGATTTGTCTGGGATTTCAATCATATGGAGCAAAAATGGGCATCGACCTTAGCGGCAGAGTTGTAATCGTTACCGGTGGAGCCAAAGGTATCGGCGAAGGCTGTGTCCAGAAATTTCTTGATTCAAACGCCACCGTAATTTCTTTTGACCTTGATAATTCTTCACTAGCGAATCAGAATACAAAATATGCAAATTTTGAATCTAAGTTTAGTTCTCAAGTAGTAGATGTAAGCAATGAAGCACAAGTAGAAGATGCGATTGCTAAAGTTTTATCTACATATGGCCGTATTGATGGCTTAATTAATTGTGCTGGAATTCAAACTTATGGCAGCGTTACGGATACCACAGAAGAAATTTGGGATAAAACTTTCAACGTAAATGTTAAATCCATGTTCTTAACTGCCAAACATGTTGCTCCCGTTATGATTACCCAAAAAGCAGGCTCGATAGTAAACATCTCTTCCGTTCAATCACTTATGAGTCAGAAAACCGTTGTTGCCTATGCAGCATCTAAAGGTGCAATCAACGCGCTGACTCGAGCTACTGCAATTGACCTTGCAATAAGTGGCGTCAGAGTGAATGCGATTCTTCCCGGATCTGTAGATACCCCAATGTTGCGGACATCTGCTGAAATGCATCGTGGTGAAAAGAGCATTGAAGAAGTTCTCGCTGATTGGGGTGCGGGACACCCACTTGGAAGAATTGCAAAAAGTTCAGAAATTGGAGATTTAGCAGTTTTCTTAGTTTCAGATGAATCAGCTTTTATCACTGGTCAAGCCATTGTCATCGACGGTGGATTAAGTATCCAAGTTCCGGTAATTCTTCCTGGGAAATGATTATGAATAAGTCTAGGCTACGCAGATGTCCACTGAGAAGTTAGTGCAACCAGGAGAGCGCGAACTAACTACTCGGGGTTTTTTCTGTGCCACAGTTGCATTTGCGATGATGGGCTTTACCTCGACTTCTTGGGGCCCGATGTTGCCATGGATTGCAGAGCGAAATAATTTATCAATCTCGACATCAGGTCTGGTCTTGGCGGGATTCGCTCTACACACTCTAATTGGCACAATCTTGGTCCAAGTATTCGGCCCAAAGATGGATTTAATTTGGTTCATCAGACGCGGAATAGTTGTTGCATTTATTGGCTTGATGGGCGTTGTAACGTTAAATGACGCTGTTCTGCTAACTCTCTCGGGTTGTTTCGCAGGCATTGGATATGGCGCTACCGGACTTGCACTGTTACAGCTTTTTACTAGAAGTAGTAACGCCTCACATGTTCGAATGAATTTAGCAAGTGCCGCAACAGGTTTTGGGGCACTAGCTGGTCCATTTACTATCGGCATGCTTGGATCTTCAAATATCCCTGCGATTATCTTTTTTGCAATCGGCACATCACTTATAGCAACCAGATTCCTAACGGGTGCTGATTGGCGAGTCGAAAAATTTAAACATTATTCACAGACCAAGCAGAATCAATTTCAGTTATTAATAATCTTGTTGGCAGTAATTTTTTATTCAGGACTTGAAAACTCAATCGGAGTGTGGCTCCCAACAATAATCAAAACTTCAAATGGGTCGTTAGAATCAGGAGCATTGAGTAGTGCATTTTTCTATCTATTCTTCTCGGCTGGGCGATTCTTTGGTGTCTTTATCGCAAGACATCTTGAACCACACGCAATAATTTTAGTTGGGGTTCTGGCAACTCTTCTGCCATTCTCCTTCGCAATGATTAGCAGAGATCATATGGGCTTGGGTCTTGCGCTTTGCGGATTCTTTTTAGGGCCAATTTTCCCTAACTCTTCCAGTTGGATTGCACGTAAAACTCCGGGTTTTCCTCTTGCAACAACGGTACTAATGATTTCAATAATGGCAGGAGCATTTATTTTCCCACCGATCCTTGGTTTTATTCTGGAAATGGGTGGAATCAATGGCTTCTTGATTGCACTTGCAACGTTGCTCGGGTTATCTGCAGCATCATTTACTTATAGCTATAAGTTTTGGCGAGGCTAATCCAACTTATTCGCTATCTAGAACAGCTATCTAGGAACGCCATTCCATTTCCAGCCAGTTCGCCTTGCAACACCAGATAGTTCGATTCTTCCTGCAAGCCAGAGCAAAAGTTCGCCCTGTGATTTATGCGCTGGGTATTCAGTAGTCCCAGAGAAGATTCGATTGATTGCAAACTCTGCCGCTTGACTGTCCGGAACAAAATCAATCCCAAATCCCTTTGCTAAGTCATAAGTATGAACACTTACTTCCACGACACCCATAGCTGCAAAACCAACTGCATCTGAAATTCCATATGCATGCCAGGCACGGTCACTTGGCTCTGCATCTTTCACAACTTTTTCAAGAACTCTTGCTGCGGTTGCAATCATTGGCAGATACTCAGCAGGGGTTGCCTTCTCTTTCTTTTCAAAGAGAACTGGTTGGTAGGTATCGATTCGCTTACCAACAACTTGATATGAATATTCGAGGCAGGCGCGCATGGTGTGAATCGCAGTCTGAGATTGTGTCCAATCTAAATCTGGAGTTTTAATCTCCCAATCCAAATTAACTGTGGGCTGCAACACCTCTGCAAGCTCATCTGCAACTTTTGTGACCCATTTACCTGCGCTCAAAGAATTTTCCATGCCCGAACAATATATGCATATTTTGGATGCGCAAAGATATACGATTCGCAAATGCCTAGTATTTTTGATGAAATCCAAATAAGAGATCTTTTAATTCCTAATCGAATCTGGCTCTCACCAATGTGCCAATACTCTGCCGTCGATGGGATGCCGAACAACTGGCATCTGATTCATCTCGGCAAGTATGCGATGGGCAAAGTTGGCTTAGTAATGACTGAGGCTTCTGGAATTTCTGCTGGCGCTAGATCCACACTTCGCGACACCGGTATCTGGAATGACGAACAGGTTGCGGCTTGGAAGCCAATTGTAGATTTCGTCCACGAACAGGGTTCGAAAATTGGAATTCAACTCTGGCATGCAGGTCAGAAAGGTTCAACTACTGCGCCATGGCAGGGTCAAGATTATGTCTCGCCAGAACAAGGCGGATGGCAGGCAGTTGCCCCAAGTGAAGTTGCATTCGGAAAGTTACCAACCCCAAGAGCCGTTACAACAGCTGAGATTAAATCAATTATTGAAGATTACCGAAACGCTGCAGTCCGAGCGGTTGCGGCTGGTTTTGACGTCATTGAAATTCATGGGGCGCATGGTTATTTGATCCATTCATTCTTATCTCCTATTTCAAATAAGAGAAGTGATGAATATGGCGGAAGTTTCGAAAACCGAATTCGATTCTTACTAGAAGTTGTCGCAGTAATTAGAAGTGTTATTCCTGCAGAAATGCCACTGTTTCTGCGGACTTCATCCCACGACTGGGTTGATGGTGGTTGGGATACCAGCGAGAACAGTGAGCTAGCAAAAATCCTGCTTCCATTAGGTGTTGATCTAATTGATTGTTCATCCGGTGGAATCAAAGCGGATATTACATATCCGGTAGCACCTGGATATCAAGTTCGGTTTAGCGAAGATATTAAGACAAGCAGCAAGATGCTGACATGTGCAGTCGGCGTAATCACCGATCCAAAGTTTGCACAAGATATTGTCGAATCCGGAAAAGCTGATGCAGTTATGTTGGGTCGTGAAATGCTTAGAAATCCCAACTGGGTCTTAACTGCGGCTACAGCTCTTGGCTTTGATTTGGAATGGCTAAATCAATACAAACAGGGCAAGCCAAAGAAAGTTCTGCCATACTAATTTCTCGGCAAACTATTTTTAGGTGTTCGCATTGCGCAAGGAATTCCACGACTCCAGGCTCTTCATAACTTTCGAACTTTGAACTAGGATTTCGGAATTAGGGATTAGTGAATTTTGGGGGAGCAATGAGTTTAGCTATCGAAATCGAGAAACTTGGTTCAGATTTCTGGAACTGGCGAACTCTGCAACAACCAAGATCGCACGATGACATTCCTAGACTTGAAAGAGTTGCGAATTGGAAACCAGCTTGGTCACCAAGTGATGTTGCGAAATATCGCACTGAGATAAAAGATTTTGAGAACCGCTGGCGCGCTCTTGATGTCGGAACTTCAACTTCACTAAAAGTTGATAAGGCTAGTTGGATTGATCATCAATTAATTGGGACTGCAATCCACCGCGTTTACTGGGAGCTTGACTATATAAAGATTTGGCAAGAGCAACCAAGGTTCTATATCGACCAAACAATCGGCGTGCTCTTCGATTTGTTGCTTCCGCTAAAAATTACCGAGAAGGAAGTTAAGGAAGCGATATTTGTTCTGGGCAATACCAAAGAAATTTTGGACCACGGTCGCGCAAATCTAGAGGGTAATTCTGTTGGCCCGTATGCCACGGTGGCAATTGAATTACTTGAAAACATTGAAGAACAAATAACGACAACGGTCAACGAACTTGGAAAATTAGTGGGAGATAGCCTTGCTGCTGAATTAAAGGGTGCTGCTGCTCCAGCGATTACAGCCTTTGTTGATTTCAGAGAATGGTTGAAGAAGAACCTCGATTCAATGAAGCCGATTAAGGCCATTGGAAAAGAGAAATATCAGTGGTTCTTTAACAACATAGCGCTAGTTCCATTTTCTACCAGCGAGCTTCGCTTGATTGGTGAAATTGAATGGGATCGAGCAGTAACGCTTGAACATTTAACTGCCAATAAGTATCGCAGTGTTGCGGTTCCACCAATTCCTACGACCGATGTAGAGCAGGTTGCGAACGAGGCAAAAGCTGAACTTCAAGTTCGTGGTTTCTATGAGAAAGAAGGAATTCTATCTCAGCCAAATTCACTGAAGCACTATTTGACTGCGCCACTTCCAAAATACCTAGAACCAATTAGATGGTTAGGCGTTACAGATGATTTAACTGGACAATCTCGCGTTGATGAAGATGGATATTCATATGTTCCAAAACCTCACAACCAACTTCCTTATTTTTATGCTGCAAATGCCCGTGACACAAGAGCAGGAATCGTTCATGAAGGTGCGCACTACCAACAACTAGCAATGTCGTGGCGACACGAGCGCAAATTACGCCGCCATTACTATGACTCAGGCGTAAATGAGGGAATCGCTTTCTACAACGAAGAGCTTCTACTAGCCGCTGGCTTATTCGATGACGCGGTTCATTCAAAGACAGTTATGTATAACTTTATGAAGCTTCGCGCAATGCGCGTGATTGTTGATGTGGCCCTTGCGACGGGCGAGATTGATATACCTACCGCAACAGCATATCTAGAGCGCAAAGTCCCAATGGATCACGGAACTGCGTATGAAGAGGCGGTCTTCTTCTCTTCCTGCCCAGGACAAGCCCTTACCTATCAAATTGGTAAGACCCAGATAATTAAGCTCTTCTCAGATGCCGTCTCTAAAGAACGTGCAAATTCTAAAGATTTCGACATGAAGAAATTCCATGATTATCTCTGGCTAAATGGGAATGTGCCGCTATCACTTTTGCGCTTCGAGTATTTAGATGATGCAAGTGAGATTGCAGCTATCGAAACCGCAAAGTCAAAGAATTAAACTTCCAAAACCTAATAAAACCTAAATGAGCCCCAGGCAAGAAGGAGAATAAAATGAATGCAGATCAGGAATATATCTGGAATGGTGTTCTCACCATGTATGAAGGCTTCATCGAGAAGAACCGTCCAAAGATTGATAAATTCATAAATGAAGATTGCACCGTCTGGGATTCAACCGAACGGGATATGGCCTTTGGAATTAAGGGGCTAAATGAAGTTCGCGGACGCCGCCCAACTGACCCTAGCGCCCCACAAGTTGAGCGAATCGATGCAACTGATCCAGTTATTACAGTGCACGGAGATTTTGCAATTGCTCGCCACTACTTCAAAGTTATTTTTAAAGATGGGGCTTCGCCAACACGCGAAGTGCGAAACACCGGAATTTGGCAGAAGTTTCCCGTTGGTTGGCAGATAATTCATAACCATGAAGATGAACTTCCGCTCTAATGTTTAATTACAAAGAGCGTAGAGAGAAGCTTTATGCCCTTATGGAGGCAGAAGGCGTAGATCTAGTTTTTCTTCCAAAACATACTGCTGACCTCGATTATTTAACCGGGACCGAACGTCGCGTAGTCACATTCGGAAATGTTCAATATACCCACCACTGGGTGGCAGGAGCATTTCTGCACCCAAAGCACGAACCGAAATTTGTGTTTCCACGGATGATTGTTGAGTTTGATTCACCAAATGGCGTTGACCCAAACACCACAACAGTGAGCGAACTTGATGATGCTCATGCAAAGTTCAAGAAGGTTGCCGAGAGCTTTGGCAAGGTCAAGAAGATTGCTGTTAGCTCTAGAACTTGGGGCGAGACCATCATGCATATTATGCAGATTTTCCCTGATGCGACCATCGTTAATGCTGAAGAATTAGTAAACAAGTTAAGACGAATTAAGTCAGCTGAAGAGATTGAACAAATGACAACGGCCTGCCACTTGGTAGATGATGTTTTGGCTCAGGTTGAAGGCCGAGTAAATATCGGTGTCACTGAACTTGATCTAAAGACTGAGGTTAACTTCCAGATGAATGAACGCGGATCAAAGACCGAATCATTTGATACTGCAGTCTGGTCGATGGGTCCAAAGAATAATCGTGATGCATCGGATCGCAGAAGCAGCAATCCAATTGTTGGTGGAATGGGAGTCTCCTTCGACTTCGGTTCAGTCATCAATGGTTATTGCGCAGACTTTGGTAGAACAGTTTTTGTCGGCGATCCATCTGGTGAATACGAGAAAGTTTACGAATTAGTTATGGCGGCACAAGCTGCAGGCATAGCTGCAGTAGCTCCTGGTGTTCCAGCATCGCAAGTTCATAAGGCAACTCGAGATGTAATTATCGAGGGTGGTTATGGTGACTGGTTTAGACATCGAACCGGACATTGCATTGGCCTAGATGTACATGAATTCCCATTCATCTCCGAGGAGGATCACACGCCCTTAGAGGTTGGTATGACATTCACAATTGAACCTTCGGTTTTCTGGCCTGGCAAAGTTGGAGTTAGAGTTGAAGATGTAATTGTGGTTGAGGAGACTGGTGGTCGAAAGATTAACCAGCACCCAACTGCTCTAGTCGCTAACTAGAAAAGCGCTGGCGAATACTTTGTAACAAATTTTTACATAACAAAATGTAATAAATTTTGTTCGAGATTCGCACTATTTGCGCTGAGAATTTGAGGAAACCACTTGAAGCTGCGTTGACTAAGATGAGCAATTTAGGCAGACTTAATCCACAAAGTCGCGCAATGCTGCAGCAGGTTTTCTGCATTACTGTGCGATTCCGATTGCAAAAGGAAAGGCATTATAAATGAAGTTGAACTTTAAAAGTATTGCCAGCATTGCACTTTCATCAGCAGTGGTAACTGCTGGCTTGGTTGCATTGCCAGCTAATGCTGCAACTAAAAATCTTACTGTTGAAACTGTATTCCAGTTAACATCGACAGATCCAGCTCGTTCATTCGAACAAACTGGAAACATGATTAACCGTGCGCTCTACGAAACACTAGTTACATACAAGGGTGGAGACGCTTCAACTCCAGTTCCTGGTATTGCATCAAAGTGGAAAGTTAATGCAGGAGCAACAGAATTTACTTTCACAATTGATCCAAAGGCAAAGTTTGCTGATGGCACAAAGGTAACTTCTGCAGACGTTGTCTTCTCACTAAACCGACTAAAGAATGTAAAGGGCAACCCTTCTTCACTCATGAACGGAATTACAGTTGCAGCTCCAAATGCTAAAACTGTTGTTCTGACAACTGAGAAGGCAACCCCACAAGTATTAGCAATTGTTACATCACCTGCTCTTGGAATCTTGAACAGCAAGGTTGCAAAAGCTAACGGCGCATCTGACGCTGCAGATGCCGCAACAGCCGATAAGGCACTTGAGTTTCTCAAGTCCAAGTCAATTGGTAGCGGACCATACGTACTAAAGTCATTCAACCTAACAACTGAAGTTGTTTTAGAGAAGAATACAAAGTACTGGGGCGCGAGCATGGCCGGATACGACAAGATTATTGTCAGAAACGTCCCTGTAAACGTTCAACGTCTAAATGTTATTAAGGGAACTTCATCTATCGCAGTTGACCTTTCACCAGATCAAGCATCAGGTGTAGGCAGCAAGGTAAATGTTGTTACCGGTAAGGCATCTAACGTCTTCTTCTTCTACCTAAGCCAGAACAGCGAGTTCTCACCAGCTACTAAGTTCACATCTGATCCAAAGTGTGTTGAAGCAGCTCGTTACGGAATCAACTACAACAAGATAGTTCGTTACGCAGGATTTGGCGCTATCCAAGCTCCAGGAATTATCCCAAGCTTCTTCTCAGGTGCTCTAAAGAAGAAGGCTGCAATCAAGCAAGATACTGCTCGTGCAAAGGCAGCATTTGATGCTTGTGGAATCAAAGACACACCAGTTTCAATTGGTTATTGGGGTGACGGTGGCGCAGTAAACGGCCTCAACTTCGGTTCACTTGCAGCTCTTGTAGATGAAGATCTACGTGCAATTGGCTTCAAGACCAAACTCGTTGGCGCACCAATTGCGGTTTCACTACCGCTATACCGCGACAATAAGGAAGAAATGGGTCTATGGCTCTGGGGTCCAGACTGGCCAGATTCAACCAACTACACCGAAAGCTTTAGCCCAGGTACAAAAGTTGGTCTACGTATGGGCTGGCTCGCTGGCCAAGATTCAGTTATTACTGACCTTCAAACAAAGGCAGCTACAGCAACTGATCCAAAGAAGCGCGCAGCTCTCTTTAGATCATGGCAGAAGGAGATGAATAAGCGCAGTCCACTTATTCCACTAGTTCAGCCAGCAGCAATTCTTGTTGCAAACAAGTCAGTAGTAGGTGTTCAAGACCACCCAATCTGGAAGGTAAATCTCACTGAACTTAAGTAGTTAATACTTAAATTTAGTTAAGATACATAGGTGAAGGTGAGGCCAGTTTCAGGTGAGAGGAAAACGCGCAAGCGACCTCTCTCCGGAACTGGCTTCGCTCCTTTTATAATCCGAAGGTTGCTTACTAGCATTATTTTAGTTTTCGGTGTTACATTTATTGCTTTCTCAATTACTCAGTTAGTTCCGGGCGATCCGGTAGCTGCAAATTTAGGTCAGAGCGCATATAGCGATCCCGAAATTGTCGCCGCCTTCGAAAAAGAATTCGGTCTCGATCAGCCAGTGCCTGTTCAATATCTCAGATATGTCACGAATTTACTTCAAGGTGATTTTGGTGTCTCGCTCTCTAGTAAGCGCCCAGTAGCTGAAGATTTGAAGGAATACTTCCCGGCAACACTAGAGATTGCGCTAATCGCAGTATTTCTTGCGTTAATTGTTGGATTACTTCTTGGAATCATTTCTGCAGTAACAAGAGATCGTTTACCTGATCAAATAATTAGAGTTTTTAGTTTGACCGGCGTATCAATGCCAGCATTTTGGACCGCGTTAACTGCCTTCTATATTTTCTTCTTCGTTCTAGGTTGGGCACCAGGAACTGGCCGACTTGAACCAGGTGGGGAACCTCCTCCAACAGTTACGGGTCTCTTCACGATTGATGCCTTGATTGCTGGCGACTTCTCAACTTTCAGACAGGCATTCTCATACTTACTACTGCCAGCGATAGTTCTTGCAATCTACGCAGTCGGTGTCCTAACGCGCTTTACCCGTGCATCAATGCTTGAAATCCTGGGCAATGATTATGTAAGGGCGGCTCGAGCAAAAGGCCTTCCAGAATTCACAGTAATCACGCGCCATGTTCTGCGTCCAGCTCTCTTGTCGATCATTACCGTTGCAGGTGTTGCATTTTCAAGCTTATTGGCGGGTTCAGTTTTAGTTGAGAACGTCTTCTCATGGCCAGGGCTGGGTCAATATGCATATCGCGCTGCAGTTGGCTTGGATCTTCCAGGCATTATGGGTGTAAGTATGGTCGTTGCAACGGTCTACATCACGATGAACTTAATCGTAGATATTCTCTACAGAATAATTGATCCACAGATGAGAGATTCTGCATAATGTCTACAATCCTAAAAAAGTTAAAGCGATCAAAGAACGCTAACTCAATCTGGCGCCAACCACTTGCTGTTGTTGGCATTTCAATCATTGCAATTTGGACCTTTCTTGCGATTTTTGCTCCTTGGATTGCTCCTTATAACCCAAATGCACAAGATGCAGATAAGTTTTTAACTCCATCAGCAGCGCACTGGATGGGAACCGATGAATTAGGTCGAGATATTTGGAGCCGAATAATTCACGGTGCCAGAATTTCGCTTCCATATTCACTTCTTTTAGTAGTTTTATCTGCAGCTATTGGTTCAATCATAGGTGCCATTTCAGGATATGCCGGTGGAAAAATTGACTCATTCATTATGCGCGTCACAGATGTCTTCTTTGCATTTCCAGGAATTGTTCTTGCAATGGCAGTGGCAGCAGCTCTTGGACCACAGATTAGAAATGCGGTCATTGCGGTAACTATTGTTGCGTGGCCGGTTTATGCGCGCCTAGTGCGCGGATTAATTCTTAACGCTAAGCAGAATGATTATGTAACTGCTTCTGCGCTTCTCGGATCTTCTGCGCTACGAACGATGGTGGTTGATCTACGACCAAACTTATCTGGACCGGTCTTTGTTTTAGCATCTCTTGAAGTTGGTAATGCCCTTCTACTTCTATCGGGACTTTCATTCCTAGGACTGGGAGCTCAACCACCTGCTGCTGAATGGGGTTCGATGGTTTCTATGGGCGCTGTTAACTTCGATCGTTGGTGGGTAGGACTCTTCCCAGGACTCGCAATCTTGACTGCGGTATTGGCATTCAACTTTATCGGTGATTCACTTCGTGATGCGCTCGATCCAAGAACTGCAAAGGCGCTGCGCGACTAATGAACCTACTAACTGTTGAAAATTTGACGGTAACTCTTGCGACTGGAAGCGGCGAGGCTCAGGCTGTTCGCAACCTTTCGTTTAACGTCGGGCGCGGTGAAATTCTGGGAGTAGCTGGTGAGAGTGGTAGCGGCAAAACCATGACTGCGCTAAGCATGCTGGGCCTCTTGCCATATAAGGGCAAAGCCAGTGGTTCAATTATGTTTGATGGTCGTGAAATTCTGACCAGCACAAAGCGCGAATATCGCGATATCCGCGGTAAAGAGATCGCCATGATTTTCCAGGATCCAATGACTTCGCTGCACCCGATGCTTACCGTTGAAGTGCAATTGACCGAGCATCTGCGCCATCACCGTAAAGTCAGCAAGGCTGCTGCCAGAAATAGTGCGCTAGAACTTCTCGCGACAGTAAAGATTCCAGAGCCAGCAGCTGCGTTAAGCGCCCATCCAAGTCAGTTTTCTGGTGGAATGCGCCAACGTATTGCGATTGCAATGGCGCTAGCTTGTGAACCAAAGTTACTTATTGCCGATGAACCAACCACCGCTCTTGATGTTACAGTGCAAGCAGGAATTTTGAAATTACTCCACCAACTTCGCACAGATCGAAATCTTTCAGTCATGGTTATTACACATGACCTTGGAGTTCTATCTTCGTTAACTGACCGAATCATGATTATGTATGCAGGATCTGAAGTAGAGTCTGGTGCAACATCAGATTTATTGAAGAATCCTCGCCATCCTTACACCAAGGGGCTCATCGCTGCTCTTCCAGGTAACTCCGAAGTTAATTCAAAGAATTTGCTCTCTATTGATGGCATGCCGCCAGAACTTGGCAATTTCCCAACTGGGTGCGCATTTCATACGCGTTGCAAGTTTGCAAAGGCTAGCTGCAAAGAAACTTTGCCAGAGGTTCTGAATTTAACTTCGAACCACCGAATTTTCTGTCCAGTAAATCCATTTAGCGAACTCTCTAATTCCGGGAGTAACTAATGAAGGAGATTTTAAATCTTAAGAATGTAGCGGTGGAATACGATCGTCATGGTCGCAAGGTGCGTGCGGTTGCGGGTGTAGATCTAACTCTTAACTCTGGTGAAATCCTCGGGCTTGTTGGTGAATCCGGCTGCGGAAAATCTACTCTTGGGAAAGCAATCGTTGGAATATTGAGTCCTATTACTGGCGAGATAGTTTTCGATGGCCAGAAGGTTAAGAAATTAACCAGAGGCAAGCGCCCAGATCATTTCCGTAACTTGCAGATGGTTTTCCAAGATCCTTATGGCTCACTAAACCCACGACGCAAAATTGGAATGCAGATTGCTGATGGCTTAATCGTTGCGGGTATGTCTAAGAAATTAGCTTTGGTCAAGGCTGCAGATTTGCTTGAAAAAGTTGGTCTGCCTAGAAATGCAGTAGATAGATTTGCTCACCAATTCTCTGGCGGCCAACGCCAACGTATTTCAATTGCGCGTGCACTTGCAGCTGCACCAACTGCAATTATCGCCGACGAACCAATTTCAGCTTTAGATACCTCTTCACAAGCACAAGTGGCCAACTTGCTGGTAAATCTTGTAGATGAATTTGATATGGGAATGGTCTTTATCTCTCATGACTTATCAATTGTGCGTCGAATTTCAGACCGAGTAGCAGTTATGTATTTAGGTAAGATTGTTGAAGTCGGAACTGTGGATCAGATTTGGAATAATCCTTCACATCCTTATACCCGTGCGCTTATCTCTGCGATTCCGCATGCAGATGGCACATCATTTATGCCAAAAGATTTGCCAGGCGATGTTCCAAATCCAATGAGCCCACCAAGTGGTTGCCGATTCCATCCAAGATGCCCATTGGCAAAACCTGAATGTTCAGGCAACGAGCCAGAATTACGCAGATTAGCTGATGGCCGAGATGTATCTTGCGTTCTTCAGACCGCGGGCAGCCAACCTGTAACATTAACTTTAAATTAGTTTGGCGGATAAAAAATGCTAATCACAAATGCAAAAATCGTTGATGTCTTAGCTGGCGAGATAAAGAGCGAAGATGCAGTGCGAATTTCTGCGAACGGTGAAATTACTGAATTAGGAAAATCCTCCACTTTAAATCGTAGTGGCGATGAAACTGTCATTGATTTAGATGGTCGTTACTTATTTCCGGGCTTGATTTCCTGTCATTCGCATCTTTCAGTTGTATTTCCATTTTCGCTAACGGATCCAAATGAAGATCCGGCACTTACCGCCTTTCGAGCCGCTGAACGGGCCCATGAAGCACTTGCTTCAGGAATCACAACGCTGCGCTCGGTTCATGAGCAGAATCAGGTAGATCTTTATCTGCGACGAGCCGCCAAGGCTGGATGGTTTCAAGGACCAAGAATTTTTGGCGCTGGTCGTGCGCTATCAACTCCAGATGGACACGGCGCGGGTTCGGCCTGTAGTTATGCAAAAGATTTCAATGGCTTCTACAAAGCAGCAATTGGTGAATTGGATGATGGCGCAGATCATCTAAAGATATTTATTACCGGTGGCCTTGCCCGAGCAGGTGAGCGACCAGAAGATCCAGAGATGACTGATGATGAAATCAGGGGAGTCGTAAAGGCTGCCGAAGAACGAAATTCTTATGTAGTTGCACATGCTGGCGAATCAGCCGCAATCCAACAGGCACTTCGACTTGGTGTTCGCTCCTTTGAGCATGGTTACGTAATGGATAAAGCCACCGTAGATGCAATGGCAGCAAAAGATGTTTTCTACTCCCCAACTCTCTGTGTAACTAGATCTGAAAGTTGGATGCGCGAGAAGGGCTTCGAAGAAGCATCAATTCAGAATTGTTTAGCAGTTGCCGATCGGCACTTAGCGAGCGTAAAACTTGCAATAGGCGCGGGTATCAAGATGACAAACGGAACTGATTATCCGCCAGGAGATTTAGTAGATGGCACAAGCGCAGCTCTGCACGAACTATTTTTGATGCATGGCGCTGGTCTAAGTACTCTGAATTCACTTCAGTCCATAACTTCGACGGCTGCAAGTTTGATTAAGCAAGAAGATAAATTAGGTCAGATCAATAAGGGCTTCTTTGGAGATTTAATTGCAATGCGTGGAAATCCACTTGATGATCCGCAAAATCTTCGTGAGCTAGATTTGGTTGTGCAAGGCGGACGAGTGATAGCGAATAGGTTGTAGAAAAAATGGCTACCCAGAAAGTTGAAATGTGGTTTGACACGCTCTGTCCTTGGGCCTGGATGACATCGCGATGGTTGGTTGAAGTAGAGAAAGTTCGCGACATTTCAATTACCTGGAATCCGATGAGTCTTTATTATTTAAATATAGGTCGCCCATCAATAACCACTGAGTATTTAGATTATGCCAAGAAAGCACTTGGCCCACTTCGAGTAGTTGTGGCTGCAGAAGCTTTATACGGAGAGAAGATCAAAGGCGATTTATACACAGCTTTTGGCAATGAGATTCATTTGAATAAAACCAAAATCTCAGATGAAATGACTACAAAGGTTTTATCTAACTTTTCTTTCTCAGAAGATCTAATGAAGTATGCGCAAGATGAATCACTAGATGCAAAGATTATCGAAAGCCATGACCGCGGAATCAACAAAGTTGGCGAAGATGTCGGAACACCAATTATCAGTGTTGGCGAAGTTGCATTCTTTGGCCCAGTTATCTCACCTGCCCCAAAGGGCGAAGAAGCAGGAAAGTTATTCGACGGGGTAGTAGGCGTTGCTAGTTATCCTGGATTCTTTGAAATAAAGAGAACCAGAAACGTAAAACCAATCTTCGATTGAGCCAAAAAAGCTATTTAGCTAGTTGAACCAAGAGCGCGTTTAGTTCATCCATCATCTTTGAAATCTTTGCGACGCGATCTTTACCTTCTCGGCCAAGGTCTGCGAAAGTTGTAATTGGCGGTCTGACATCTCCCACTGGATAACCGCGAACGGCTGCAAGTGCCTTTGAATAACACTGATGACCATATAGCGGATGACCTTCGGCGATTACATGATCAATCTTTGTAATGAATCGATCAATCTTCTTGGCATCTTCGATTCGGCCAGCCGCAAGAAAATCACAGATAATAGTTGAGGCTTCAGGAATGTAATTCGCATAAGGATTCACATATCCGACAGCGCCCAACTGATATGACTCGACTACACGCTCACCAGCGAAGACATTGACTAGACCATCAGACTCTTCAATTACATCTCGAACCCGAGCGATATCTTGGCTCGCCTCTTTGATATATCTAACTTGCTCGAATGATCTTGCAATCTTTGCAACCAGGGCAGCTGGAATATCAACATTTGAAGTAAAAGGATTGTTGTAAATCATGATTGGAATCGAAACCACAGAACAAATTGCCTTGTAAAAGTTGTAGATCTCGTCATGTGTTGGCTTGTAATAGTAAGGCGGCAGAATCATCAGGCCATTTGCGCCAAGCTCTTGGGCTTCTTTGCTGTATCTAACGGCATTTGGGGTATATGCATTAGTTGTGCCAACCAAAACATCAATTCGGCCATCAACATGCTTCACTGTTGTTTCTATGATGGTGCGGCGTTCATCATCGCTGATCGTTAGAAACTCACCAGTTGTTCCAAGAACAATAACTCCGGGAGATTTAGATTTAATCTGCCAATCAAGAAGATTTTTTAGTGCAGCAGTATCTACGGATTTTCCACCCTCTGTAAATGGTGTTACTAAGACACCATAACTACCGCGGAATTCTTTAGACATTTCTCCCCAATCAACTACTTAAATATTAACTCGTAAGTTAGTATATTAATGTGTTTACTAATTCGCATCAATCTCTTGAGCAGAGAAATTTTGATGCAATTGTTATTGGCGGTGGAGCCGCTGGTTGCGCAACTACCTACAACCTTGCAATCAAGGGTGCGAATGTCGCACTTTTAGAAAAATTCGATTTAAACACTCAGGCCTCAGGAAGAAATGCTGGAAGTTTGCATGGACAGATTCAATTTGAACCATTTCACGAACTAGGAATGAAGTGGGCGCGCAATTTTCTGCCTGGCTTATCGTTCTTAGCGGCATCGCTAGACATTTGGAAGAATCTTTCAACAACGCTTGATACCGACCTAGAAGTGGGCGGTAAGGGCGGTTTAATGGTCGCACAATCGGCTACCGACATGACTGCGCTCGAAGCAAAGGTAAAACTCGAAAATGAAATTGGAATTGCTTCCAGGTTGATAGATCAGAACGAGCTACGGGAATTGGCTCCCTACATTTCGCAGAAAATGTTGGGCGCTGCATTCTGCCCAATCGAAGGTAAGGCTAATCCATTGGTTACTGCGCCGGCCTTTGCTGCGAGGGCACGAGAAGCTGGTGCTTCTATTGCTACTGGGGTAGAAGTCTTTGAGATTTCTAAGGAAAATGGAAAATTTAAATTACAGACAAATGTTGGCGATTTTCGCGCTGAAAAAGTGGTTTTAACTGCAAACGCTGGGCTGCCTAAGTTGGCAAAATCTTTAGGCTTGGATCTTCCTATTTCAGATGTTCCGGTTCAAGTTTCAGTAACCGAACAGGTCGAAAAATTCGTTAACCACTTAATATATTTCACAACTGAGAAGTTGACCTTTAAGCAAGCCAATTCTGGTTCGCTTCTGATTGGTGGTGGTTGGCCTGCCAGATACGATAATTCAGGCGAGGCCGCGCTGAACCTTGATTCCCTGCAATCTAATTTGCGGGTTGCCCTAACGGTTTGTCCATCCATATCCAAAGTAAAAGTAATTCGAACTTGGATTGGTGTTGGTAATGGAACCCCGGATCACAATCCAATAATTGGTGAGTTGCCTGATGCGCCAGGAGCATACGTTGGAATGTATCCATACATGGGATTCACCGCTTCACCGCTTTTGGGCGAGGTTCTCGCTGATTTGGTTTTAAATTTAACACCAAAAATAGATTTGAAACCTTTTTCACTTAACCGTTTTTAAATTACTGAGGCGACTTTCTTGCGCCCAAGCGCCTAGATCTTTCTAGTTGTAATGACCAAGGAATTTTCTCACCAAGCTCTTCAGCTGCGCTAATTGCCCAACGAGGGTTGCGTAGCATCTGTCTTCCGATCATTACGGCATCGCTGCTTTTACTGCTGATAATTTCTTCGGCTTGAGTAGCTTCAGTGATGATTCCAACAGCCGAAGTTAAAATATCTGCACCGGCTTTAACTTGGGCAGCAAGTTGAACTTGATATCCCGGACCAGTTGTAATTTTGGCATCGTGGACCAGCCCACCGGAAGATACATCGATTAAATCCACACCAACTTCCTTAAGGATCCGGCAGAGCGCTATCGACTCTTCAATATCCCAAGCGCCTTCGACCCAATCGGTCGCCGAGATCCGAGTAAAGAGTGGGATCTCATTACCAATATGTTCTCTAATTGCTTTTGCGGTATCAACTAAAAATCTGATTCTATTTTCGAAGCTTCCGCCATATTGGTCAGTGCGCTTATTAGTTATTGGTGACATAAATTGATGGAATAAATAGCCATGTGCCGCGTGTATCTCAATAACGTCAAAACCAGCTTCAACTGAACGAAGACTCGCTTCAACAAATTTAGTAGTTAGCTCGTTTATTTCAGCAACGCTTAACTCTCTTGGCAGCGGAAAATCTTTATAACTTATTGGGCTTGGGCCTACGGTCTCCCAGCCACCTTCATCCGCACTTGCAATTTCGTGATCATCCCAAGGAACCATAGTCGAACCTTTGCGACCAGCATGGGCCAATTGAATACCAATTTTCACACCTTGCGAATGCACAAATTTCACAATTGGTTTAAATGCTTCCGCTTGTTTGTCATTCCACATTCCGGTGCAACCGATAGAGATTCTTGCTTCAGGTTCTACACCCGTTGCTTCAACCATTATTAAGCCAACACCACCGGTAGCAAATGCACCTAGATGAACATGATGCCATTCGCTGACTACGCCATCTTTAGCTGAATACTGGCACATCGGACTAACCCAAACTCGATTTCCAAATTCAGTAGAACGAATTTTAATTGGCGCAAAAAGTGATGATGTCATATTGAAAATTCTATCTTAGATTGGCACACTAGCGCAGTGAATGAAAATACTGCAGGACGAATTCCACTCGATGGAAATATCGAACGTGGTGCGGCTGTAACAATCGCCCTAAATGGCAAGCCAGTTACTGCATATCTTGGCGAAAGCGTCGCAACTGTTCTGCTCTCTGAAGAAATTGTCGCAATGCGAACAACCACACTGGGGGAGCCAAGAGGAGTTTTCTGCGGAATGGGTGTTTGTTTCGACTGTTTAGTTGTGGTTGACGAAAAGCCAAATACCCGCGCATGCATGACTTGGGTAAAAGAGGGAATGCAAATCAGAACCCAGGATGGGTTGAAAGCCAGTAATTAACTAGTAATTACTTTCAACGAGCGATACATATTGGTCATCTGGATCTTTGAAGTAAACATATTTGAATTCAGTATTTCCAACATCTAATACCTGAATATCGCTATGAGTTTCAATGCCTAACTCTTTAAGAGTGGCAACAGCCTTCTTAATATTCTGAACACCGATACCGAAGTCCATTGGACCAACGTGACCCCATTCGCCACGGCAATCTTCCCAGAGCGGAGTAAGGCGAACTGGTTCGATTCCTGCACCCTCGCCAGAAAGCCAGAGCGTCATGTGATGTCCTGGTAGTGGGCGTCCTACTTGATACCAAGGTGCCATCGGTTCAAAAAATTCTTTTGATTCAAAGATTTGATCAATAAATCCAAGTTGCTTGTAGAAATCAGTTGTTACCTTCATATCATGAACACCAAATGCCACGTGGTTTACGCCTTCGATGCGGGGAGCGGCAGGACGGGAAGTCCAAAGCCCCTTCCAATCAATTAATTCAACCTTGCCCATCCAAGGGTCTGCAACATATGCAATATCTAAATCAATTCCATGTTCGCCGACGCTTGCACTTAGTGGCTCCATTAAGGATTTGATACCCAATTCATCTACCAAGTGGCGGAAAATTTTCTCAGTATGCAGGGTGTGTAAGCAGACTTCAGCTAAACCAACTTCGCCATAGCCAATTCCAGCTGGATATGCAGGTGCGCCATTGCCATCTAAACGTTGAACCAATTTAACTTTTCCTGGTCCAAGTCGTGTTGAGTAGCGGTTTCCAAGCATGACAATGCGAGCCTTAACATCTTTCTTCTTGCAAATTTCTTCAAGGCCAGGAACTGGTCCGGTGTAATCAAAGTAAAGCTCGGTGAAACCTAACTTATCGCGCCAGAAGACCAGCGCCTCATCCATATTGGCAACACCAATACCTGCATGGTCTACTCCGCGAAAATTTTGCACCGAACTATTCCTTTCCGACTGGGATATTGCACTCGATTAAAGCAGCTCTGATTTTTGCCAGACTAGCTGGATCAGTAAGTGGTAAACGTGGCGCTCTAACACTTCCGCCGGGAAGATCCATGATCTTCATAATTGCCTTTAATTGACTCTGGTATGCGCCATAAATTCCGCGCCAACCACCAGGTTGCCAAAGTTTTCCGAGAAGAATTTCATTTGCTGCTGCATGCTTCTGCGCAGCTTCAATGTTTCCGCTCCAGTAATTTTCCCAAAATAGCGGATCAGCTTTTCCATAAATACTTCCGCCACCAATGGTTCCATCGCCACCATATTGCTGCATGAACTTCAAGTTCTCCGGAACCATAAAGTTTCCATAAATACGTACCCGATCATTTACGCGACGAGCGGTATCTCTAAATTGATCACCATTTGCAGTGCTGTCTTTGATAGCTACGATATTTTCGACATCCGCCAAGCGCTCGGCTAAATCACCCTCAATTTCAATATTTGTTCCGTGCGGCCAGTTGTAAATCATTATTGGACCTTGGATGCCAGATGAAAGCTGCGAGAAGTAAGCAACAGTCTCATCTGGAAGAGTCTTTGCATATGCCGGGGCGGAGGAGCACACACCAGCGGCACCAGCGGCCATTGCATGCACACCTAATGGAATTGAGTCTCGAGCAGTAAATGTTGTAATGCCTACTACTACTGGAATTCGATTAGCTACTCGCTCTAGAACGAATTCGATTAGCTCTTTGCGCTCTTCAATCGTTTGCGAGAACCATTCGCCAGTTGTTCCATTAATAAAAATTCCATGCATTCCACATTCAAGGTACCAATCAATTAACTTTCCAAAAGTCTCTAGATCTAGATCGCCATTCTCTTTAAAGGGGGTTGGGCTTGCGGGCCAATAACCCTTCCAATCGATGGAATTTCTATCCATTTTTTATTTGCTCCTATTTTTCAGTTAGCGATCAACGTGGAATTCTTTTGGAAGAAGGTTCTGCGTTCCTGGTTGCGTCATGTATTCAGCAAGCATTCTAGAAACCATGGGTCCAAGTGTAAAACCAGTTGGCACCATTGCAATATGGTAACCAGGTATTTTCTCGGATTCTCCAAGAATCGGTTTGAAGTCGTTGGTATATGCCCAAACACCAGACCAGACTCGAACAAGCTGCACATCTTTTAACATCGGCAGAACTCGGACCGCAACAGCAGCATTGCCTGCAGCACTTTCCCAAATGTTCGAATAGCGCAGCGGAAATTTCTCGGCGCGAGAAGGCCAGCCGCCACCGATAATAAAAGTGTTATTTGCGGTCTGTTTAAGGGTTAACCGGCGCCCAATATGTTGAACCATCGAATGTAGGAAAAACTCGCGTGGTTCAGTGACATTTACATGCAGACCACTTAACTCCATTGGCAAGTTGAGACCTAATTGCGAAGATAATTCAGCTGTCCAAGCACCACTCGCATTTACAACGCGATTACAAAGTATGGTTCCGCGATTAGTGTGAACTTTAAATCGATATCCAGGTATCCCAGTTATCTGTTCAATCCGAACAACTTCACAGTTGGTGCGAATTTTGGCACCAAGTTCGTGGGCACGATATGCATAGGTTGGCCCAACTAAAAGCGGGTTCGCATGTCCTTCTCTTGGGCAGAATGCGATTCCAGATAGATCTGGTGCCAGATATGGCGCGAACTCCCGCATCTCATTTCCAGTCATAACATGAGTCTCAAGGCCAGCAACGCTTTCGATTCGTTGTTTATCACGCAGGACTTGAAGCTCTTCTTGAGTCTCGGCAACCATAAATCCACCAGTAAAGTGAACGCCAAGATCAGCATCTAACTCTTTTTCAATCTCATCCCATAACTTTGCGGCATCTAACATCAACTTAGTTTCATCAGCTAAACGCTTGTCATCAGCCGCAGTCATATTCTCAGTTAGCTGATGAAGCGCAATTTGAAAGTGGAAACTTCCGGCATTAGTTCCGGATGCCTCGCGATTTAAATCATTTCGCTCAAGTAGTGTTACTTCGACTCCCGCTTTTGCCAGGTAATAGGAGAGAGCGGTGCCTAAGAGTCCGCCACCAATAATTACCACATCGCTCTGCGTTGGGAGCTCTTCGATATTCTCGGCCTGACTGAGATACCCAGCAAGGAAATTACTGTTCAGCATCTACAAAGTATTTCTCATCACGAATTGATGCATCAGCAATCTGCCCGAGCTTGATTGGTTTTGATGGAAATCTTGGCGTAGCTTGAGTAATTTCCGAAATCGCGATGCCATGCTTCTTCGCAATCAGCGCAGAGATCTGTCGCTGACAGTTACGGCCCTGACAGAGACCCATTCCACATCTGGTGTAAGCCTTAACAATAGAAGGATCAATCGTAGATTCTAGTGATGGAAGAATGCTCTCTAACTTCACTGATTCGCATCTACAAATTATGGTTTCCTGGTCTGCAAGTTCATAGATACCAGTCTTAATTTCATAAGCATTATTAATTGCGCTCTGAAACTTAACTCTGCGATTAAGTATTTTTCTAAAATCCACCGCTAACTTGAGTAGCGAACTCTCGGATATCTTTCCAAGTTCTTCTGCGATTTTAAGTGCAGCCAGACGGCCTCGAGCAATCGCCACATATGAGCCTGATATTCCAGTTCCATCGCCTGCTCCAAATACATTGGCGACAGAGGTCGCGCCCCACTCATCTAACTTAACTACAGTGCCACCGCGGTTCTCTTCATATCCTAATTCGCATCCAAGTAAGCGGAAGAGTTCGACGGAAGGAAAGAAGCCATAACCAATACAGAGTGCATCTACTTCAACAGTCTTTTCGCTGCCCGGGATTACTTGCCAATTCTTATCAACCCGGGCATGAGTAACTGACTCAACTCGATTCTTACCATTCGCACTGACAATAATTCTTCGGTAATGCATGGGAATCCGATTAGAAATTAAGTGAAGTTGATACTTTGCAGCATCACGCAGAAGATCAAAATTACCAAGAGCCGAGAGCGCAATTTGGATCGATTTTAGAATTCCAGGGCGAGGTGCGGCCTCGATTATTCCTACAATGTTTGCGCCATAACCGCTCAATTGCGCTGGAAAGGCCAAAGCAAGTGGTCCGCTTCCTGCAAAAAATATCCGAGAGCCAGGTGCAACACGTTGGGTTTTGACTAGCGACTGCGCGGCGCCTGCAGTTATGACACCTGGAAGTGTCCATCCGGGAAAGACAACCGGACGATCATAAGCACCTGGCGAAATCAATAATTTTCTAAAGGACAACCGCTCTGCGCTTATGCCGTTCTGTATAACGACTACTTCAGATTGTTCAATTGTGGCTACCAAGGTCTCAAAATAAATATCAACTTTTAAATTATCTAGTTCTGCAATTAACTTCTCACCGAGATAATAATCTTTTCCGACCTCGCTGGCCTTCTTTACCTTAAAGCCAGGTCCAACTCGCTTATAGATCTGGCCACCAAGAGTTGGACGCTCATCAATAAGCGCAACTTCGAGTCCATGGCTGGCAGCAGTAGCTGCGGCCGCGATTCCAGCGGGACCACCGCCAATAATTACCAAGTCGAAGGCTTTCATCAGTTGAAATCCTTCCACTTATCTCGCAATTTTTCGCACCCTAATTAAGAGAACTGGCAACCTTATTCAGGTTGCCAGTTCGAGTTCCTTGCAAATCTCGACGTTATCTTACTTCGAGATTTCCTAGCTATTTATACTATTCGCACTCAGGAAGAGCTGGCTGGGTGTATCCCATTGTCTTCTTAAAGGTTTTTGCCAAATATCCACCCTCTTGGTTTGAACATAACCAACGAGTCAACTTCGCATCTAGTGCATCGTTACCAAGTTGAACCGTCCATTGACCAAAAGCCTGGCTAAGTGGTGCAGGAAGTGAAACCTTCTTAAGTTGACCAGGGTTGGTCTTATTGAATTGGTTTAGAAGATTCTCTTCAACCACAATTGCATCAGCGCGCCTAGAAACTACTTCTAGGAATGCATCATTTTGTTGAGGGAACTCAACAAGAGTTGTGTTAGGGAAATCTGCTTTTACAATGCGAGAAGCAGCAGCACCTTGCAGTGCAGTTACTTTCTTGCCAGCAACGTTCCAAACTTCTTTGGTGTTGCCGGTTGAATCACCTGTGCGTGCAGCCAATACTGTTGTATAAGGCATGTATTCACGGACGAATTGAATTGACTTTTCGCGATCTGGATTCTTTGTTAATCCAACTGATACCAAGTCAAATTGCTTTGAAACAAGGCCAGGAATCAGGCCAGCAAAGTCCATATTCTTGATTTCGAGCTTTAGTCGGAGAGCCTTAGCCAGACGCTTTACCAATGCAACATCGTATCCAGCTGGCTTTCCATCTTCATCTAGATACATCTGTGGCTTGAATTGCAGAGTCATTCCAACTATTAATGAGCCTGGCTTAACCAGATTCAGTCGGTTCTTTGTATCGGCATTTGCTGAAGTATTCGCTCCAGCAAAAATTACAGTGGATGCAACAAGTGCAGCTATTGCAGCCAAGCTAATCTTTTTGCGCATTTGATTACCTTTCATTTGTTTGGGACGTCCCGGGCTTTCTCCTCCGGAAATTGAAGATCATCAGGTTGATTTCATCAACCCTTCGACCCTCTTCTTCTTTTTCCGGCTGAGAAATTTAGCGATTCGGCCTTGCGGCGGATATGAGAAATTGAGCTCTACATTTCTGAAAATAAAGTCAACTAAGAAAGCGATGACTACATAAAGTCCGGCTGCTGCGGTGTAAAGAACGAAAGGCTGGAAGTATGTTGAGTTCAAATTTTGAGTAACGCGAACCACTTCAACCATCCCGATGATGGCAAAGGTCGAGGTATCTTTGATCATTCCGATATACATGCTGCCAATATTTGGAATCGCAATCTTTGTTGCCTGTGGCAACATAATTGATCTAAAGATTCTTCCTCGGGTAAGCCCGAGTGCCATTCCGGCTTCGCGCTGTCCCTTATGGATTGCCTGAAGTGCGGATCTGAAAATTTCGCAGAAGAAAGAGGAGTAAAGAAGGGTCAAAGCAATCACACCGGCTTGATAGACGGTGAAGTTATGACCAAATAGCAAGGACCAACCAAAATAAACCCAGATCACACTCACAAGAGCTGGAATACCACGAAAGATATTTACATAAACAGTTGCAAATATTGAGAAGACTTTAAATCGACTCATCCGCGCCAAGGCGAAAATCATTCCAATTACCATGGAAAGAATTAGAGCAGCAATCGAAACGTTGACTGCTGTTAAAAGGCCCTTAAAGAGATCCCATTTGAAATCCCAGACCAGGTGCCACATAAAGTTAATTGGCGCAACGCCCTCTTCTTCTCTGCGCATCATAGAACTGATCCAATAAACTCCTGAGCACGTTGGTTTGTGCAATTCTCAAAGAAGTCTGACCCGCCAGTGGCGACTATATTTCCCGCTTCCATAAAGACGTTTAGATCTCCTATTTCCCGCGCAAAGTTCATTTCGTGTGTCACAACTACCATTGTCATTCCTGATTCAGCTAGTTGGCGCATTACCGCCAGAACTTCACCTACCAGTTCTGGATCCAGAGCAGAGGTTGGTTCATCAAATAACATTAATTCTGGATCAAGACTCAGCGCACGAGCGATTGCAACCCGTTGTTGCTGACCACCAGAGAGCTGTGAAGGATAGTTTGTGGCGAATTTCAAGAGACCAACTTTATTTAGTTCATGCGCAGCTCGTTCTTGAGCTTCTTGAACTGACCCACCGCGAATAGATCGATACGGGAGCGCAAGATTATCAATCGCGGAAAGATGAGGGAACAAATTGAATTGTTGAAAAACCATTCCAACTTTTCTTCTTAATTCAATTGGCTTGCCACGCTTCACATCATCCTTACCATTGCCTGGGCCATATTCGGTTCCTAGAAATTTAATAGAACCTTCTTGAGGTTCCTCTAGTAAATTCATACAACGCAGGACGGTTGATTTACCAGAACCAGAAGGACCAAAAATTACTGCATGACTTCCCTTACTTATCTGTAAATCAATTCCATGTAAAACTTCGATAGTGCCAAAAGTTTTACGAACTCCAGAAAGCTCCATCAGTACTTCGTTATTTGAGCTAGTTGGCACGCTTGGTTAATCCCTTCGACGACAACATGAAATCTAGGTGAAATCTGAGGGAAATCTTTACATGAAAGTTCCGTACTTAACAGGGGAAATGGTTACAAAATAATAACTTTTTTATTCTTACTGCTCGGTAGTTCTCATTGCGAACAATGCTCGCTGGGCGCCGCATGAATCAGGCGCTAGATATTTCTGTCAATCTAGAGGAACCTAGTGGAATGAATACAGCAGATTCTCAACTTGACCGACAGACCATTGAAGAACTTGTTTATAGATACTGCTATTACTTCGATCGAAATATGCCAGAAGATTTAGCCGCGCTCTTTGCAGAGGGCGCAGTTGTTGATTACGGCCCCGAGGTAGCTAATTTGGTAGGACGAAATAAGATTCTTGAAATGGTGTCAAAAGGTTTATCAGAAACCTTCTTAGCTACCAGCCATCACATCTCAAACTTAGTGATTACTCTTCAAAGTGATGACTCTGCCAAATCAACTTCATATCTTTACGCCTGGCACAAATATCACAATAAGGAAGAAATTGGCCATCTCTGGGGCGGATATGAACACGAGTTTGCAAAGATTGAGGGAGTTTGGCTTATAAAAAGTTTAAAACTCTTTGGTGTTGGGATGCAAGATTTTCATAGAAACACTATGCATTCGAATGGTAGAAAATAAAGTCAAAAATCAAGCGGATTCTTAACGGATATAAGAAGCACCATTTACATCAATTGTTGAACCAGTTAAATGTCGGCATGACCCTGATGAGAGAAAAACAATAAGCTCACCAAGTTCTTCTGGTTTAACTAGTTCACCCATTACAAGTTGAGATTTCATAGCCTCTTCGCCACCTCGAACAACTGCTGCTAAATCTGACATTCGAGTCTTAACTATTCCCGGGGAGATTATGTAGGCCAGGACGCCCTCTCTGGCAAAGTTCTTTGCAATAGTCTGCGTCAACGCTTTCACGGCTGCTTTAGACGCTGCATAAGCCGGCAGTGTTGGAAGCGCTGATCCACGTTGTCCCGACCAGCTAGACATCGAAATGATGACGCCGCCTTCGATTTTACGAAAATGCTCAACCGCTTCCTTCATGATATTTGCAGCTTCAAAAACATTTATTGCAAAGGTATCAGCCCAGCCCTTATCCCAAACTTCTGCCGTTCCTTCGAATGGTGTTTCAATATTGACGGCTGCATTATTTACAAAAATATCTATTTTTGGCACGGCGGCAATTGACTTCTGCCAAAGGGTTCTGCCCGATCCTGGAATTGAAAGATCTTCTTTGATGAAAGTTTTTCGAGATTCAGGAATATCAGCTAAGTTTTCAATTGCACCTTCGCTAAAAGAACTGTAGTGAGAAATTACATGTGCACCAGCTGAAGCTAGTGAAAGAGCAGCAGCTGCACCTATGCCTCTAGATGCTCCAGTGACTAGCGCTGTCTTTCCGGTTAAGTCATAACTCATTTTATGCTCCGCAATCTACTGAAATTAATTGACCGGTAATTCCTGATGAAAGTTCAAGAGCCAGGAATTCTATTGTGTTTATGACTTCTTCCTCGGTTGCAATTCTGCCAAGTGCAGTTTGGTCTGCAATTTTTGCCAAATAGTCATCGAGCGTACCGTTGGTGTCCGCCAATCGTTTTTCGATTCTTGAAATCAGCGCCTTGGTTGCGATGGGACCAGGTGCGACCCCGTTTACTCTAATTCCATCTTGCCCAAGGTCTAGTGCGGCTGCCTTTATAATCCCAAGAGCAGCATGTTTGCTCGCAACATAAGAAGCGATATTGGGATCACCCTTTATCGAGTTTATGGAACCGGTAACAACGACTGTTCCAGAACCTTTTCTCAATAACTTTGCGCCGTGTAAAATAGTCAGGAAGAGCGCATTCACATTGATATCAATGACTTTTTTCCAGTCACTAAAATTTGTTTCAGCGATGCGGCTCCAGGCCGGCACTATTCCAGCATTGGCACATAAAACGTCAATTTGAGGGTGCAGCTTTGCAATCTCTTCGAACACCTGCGAAACCGCTCTCGCATCGGTCAAATCGCAGTCGAAATGTTGGACAGTTCCAATTTCAAATTCAGGTTTCTTTAAATCAATTGAAATTACCTGTGCGCCATTTATAACAAATCTGTTAACAATTGCGGATCCAATGCCAGATGAACCACCGGTTACAACAGCTATTTTATTAGCCATATTTGTAGCCATATTGCTGTGCGTCATCCGAACTCCTAATTTGTTTTACTTAAATTGAAGCGTACTTATTATTTAACTTTCGCGCTACTACCTTTATGATAACGACAAGATAAATAGATGGAGTTAAATGGTGTCAAAATTTCTAGAGCTACCCCAAGCGATAGAGAGTTATGTGAAAAGTGGCGACCTCATAGCCATGGAGGGCTTCACTCACCTGATTCCATTTGCAGCAGGCCATGAAATCATCCGCCAGAAGGTTAAGGACTTAACCGCGGTTCGCTTAACGCCAGATTTAATTTATGATCAAATGATTGGCGCTGGCTGCATTAAGAAACTGATTTTCTCTTGGGGCGGAAATCCCGGCGTTGGTTCGCTACATCGCTTCCGAGATGCCTATCAAAATGGCTGGCCAAATAAGATCGAAATTGAAGAGCACACACATGCCGGTCTAACAAACAGATATGTTGCTGGTGCTTCAGGAATTGGTTTCGCAGTTCTCAAGGGTTATTCAGGGTCGGATTTGGGAGAGCACACAAAGAACGTTTCAGAAGTTAAATCGCCTTTCTCAGATGAAGTTCTGACAGCTGTAGCAGCCATAAATCCTGATGTAACAATTCTTCATGCTCAGCAAGCTGATAAAGCTGGCAATGTAATGATGTGGGGGATTACAGGTGTTGCAAAGGAAGCGGTATTTGCCGCGTCTAAAGTAATTGTTACCGTCGAAGAGGTAGTCGAAAAATTCTCACCTAAGTTCAGTTCAATGATTATTCCAAGTAACTTGATCGATGCGATCTCAGTTGTTCCAAATGGTGCTTGGCCATCCTATGCATCAGATTTTTACGAGCGCGATAATAATCAATATATTGCCTGGGATGAGATTTCAAAAGAGCGAGAGATCTTTAGTAAATGGTTGGATGACGAGATCTATAGCAAGAGCACGGCAGGTAAGAAGTAATGAGTGAAAACTTGAATTCCACCTGGACTGCAGATGAAATGATGACAATCGCAGCTGCCCGAACACTTAAAGATGGAAATACCTGCTTTGTCGGTATCGGTATTCCCAGCACTGCAGCGATTCTCGCTAAGTCGATGCAAGCCCCAAATCTCTTTCTGATTTACGAATCTGGCACAGTCAATACAAACCCACAAAAATTGCCACTGTCAATTGGTGATGGCGAATTAGCCAACCATGCACTTACTGTTGTTAGTATGCCAGAAATCTTTAATTACTGGCTGCAATCTGGCCGGATTGATGTTGGATTTTTAGGTGCAGCTCAGATTGATAAATTTGCAAATATAAATACGACTTTCATTGGGCAAACTTATGATTCGCCAAAAGTTCGCTTGCCTGGAGCCGGAGGAGCAACTGAGATCGCAGCTTCTTGTAAAGAGGTCGCAATAATTATTCGTCAGACAACCAGAACATTTGTAAAGCAGGTTGATTTCATAACCTCAATGGGCTTTGGCGAAGGTCCTGGCTCAAGAGCGAAAAATAGATTACGTGGCGGTGGTCCAAGTCGAGTTATTACCGACCTAGGAATTTTAGAACCAGATCCAGAAACTTTAGAGCTGACAATGACATATCTACATCCAGGTGTTGATATAGATCAGGCTATTGAAAATACTGGTTGGGAATTAAAGGTTTCGCCAAATCTAAAGACTACTAAGGCGCCAGAACAATCAGAACTTGAGAAAGTCCGCGCTCTGGTGAGCACATCCGATAAATAATTTAGGGCTTGATTACTTTTTCAAATAACTTAGTCAATTTCATAAGTGCAAGATCGCGCTTCTGGGTATTTTTCTCCCATTTAGCATCGGGCAATTTGCTTTCGATATCAGCTGCAACGCGCTCCACTAGCGCTCCATCCCAAGGATCGTTCTGGCCACGTTCTCTGCCCATTTCAAAATAACTCTTACCCATTCGCGCTACGTGCGCTTTGATCCCGCCACGAACATTTAGCGCCGATGTAGCGAACGGCCCAACAATCGACCAGCGTTTACCTAAACCTTCTGTAACGATCAAATCTAAATCTGTTGGCGATATGACGCCATCTCGCACTAAACAATAAGCCTCTCGCAAAATTGCGCCTTGTAGTCGATTGAAAACAAAACCCTGGGGTTCGTTGTTAACCCGAATTGGAATAATCCCAACCTTAGTCAGAAGATCTATACAAGTTTTTATTGCTTCTTCGGATGTAAATTCTGCTGGAACAACTTCAGCAATTGAAATTAAATAAGGCGGATTACCTGGGTGAACGACCAGACATCTCTCATTGCTTGCAATATTCGAAGCGAATTCACTTGGGCGCAGCGCAGATGAAGAGCTAGCGATAATTGCATCAGATTTGGCTAAGTTTGCCAGTTTCGTAAATAACTCTCGTTTGATCTCAAGGTTTTCTGGACCACACTCTTGAACAAAATCCGCATCGGATACTGCGTCGGTTAGGTCCAGAGTTGTCTTAATTCTTGCCGCAATTTTCTTAGGGGAATTTGTGAGCAACTTATTGGCATCAAGTAATTCAAGGCGGTTTTTTACTTGGTTTTCAAAGTTGCGTAGGGCAGATTCTTCAATATCGTAAACCTTTACTTTGTAACCAGCGCGGGCAAAGACAATGGCCCAGCCGATGCCAATACTGCCTGACCCAATTATGGAAAACTTAAGATCAGACAATTAAATTCCTCTTGAAATCAATTAGTGACTCCGTATTTGCGCTTGTACGCGCGCCAGGTGGTCGCCCACTTAGCAGGATCGCTCAAGTTCGTTGAATTCTGCTTGTGAACAACCTGGTTATGTGGTGAAGTCTTGACTAACTCTGGATTAGTTCTTGCTTCATTACAGACTGTTTCAAGAACATCAATCCAATAATCGATATCTTCTACCGACCACAATTCACCAGCTTCAGGTGTAAATGGTTCTGGAATAAACCATGGTTCGTGGCTTAACCAATAAGCATCAACTCCGTAATCGGTCATCCGATTCTGAACATCGAAGCAGGAGACTCCGGTATCCGCAGTTAGTTCACCCAAGCTGTATCGAGTCATCTCTAGACGGCGACCCTTTACATCAGGCATACCTTTTGTGATTCCAGGAATTTCAAGGAGTCTTTTCTCCATATAGTTGTTGGCAAGAACTGAAATATTTGCAGCATCGCGCAGACCTTCTATGCCCATAGATCTGGTCCATGAATAAGCGCGAATAACTGTTGGAATGTTTCCTAAGAATTCGCGGATTCGGCCAACGCTATTTTCGCCACCTTCTTTAAGGTAGAAGCTGCCATCAGCATTTGTCTCGACGGTTGGACCAGCTAGGAATGGAATCAATTTTTCGTTACATCCATAAGCACCGACGGCAGGGCCGCCACCACCCTTAGGTCCACCGAATGTCTTATGCAACATATACATACAGGCATCGAAACCAATATCAGCTGCGCGAATACGAGTCATAACACCGTTGAAATTAGCGTGGTCATAGAAACATAGCCCGCCAGCATCATGAACAATCTTTACCCACTCTTTGATATGTGGATTGTAGATTCCGATATCGTCTGGATTATTTACCATCAAAGCAGCAGTGCGATTGGAAACTACAGCCTTTAGCGCTTCGACTGAAGGAAAACCGTCATCTTCAAGAGGCAGCGTGATTATTTTAAAGCCGGCAGCAGCTGCAGTAGCTGGATTGCATGGGTGTGCTTGCGCAGTAGTGATGATTTCATTTCGTTGCTCGAGTTCACCACGTGATGCGTGATATGCCCGAGTCATACAAGCTTGAGTGTAAGCAGCATCTGCGCCACCTCCTGCTTGGAATACGAACTTATCTAGACCCGATAACTTGCGAAGCAAGTGATCAAAGCGATTAACAACTTCCAAGATTCCCTGCATTGTTTCTGGATCTTGATGAGGGTGCATTTCAGCTACGAATGGTTGGTAAACAATTCGCTCATTAACTCTTGGGTTGTATTTCATTGTGCAAGTTCCGAACAAGCTGATTCCCATCATTCCCAGAGTTTGTTGGGACAGATGTAAATAATGACGTTGAACTTCAAACTCGGATAGTTCGGGAAGATTTAGGGGATTAGCTCGCTTCATGCCTGCAGGCAGCAGATCTAGAGCGTTGCCAACAGTGTCAGCAATTTTTGACTCAGTCTTCGGCGCAATTGATCCGCGGCGACCGCTCTGGCCCATCTGCATAACAAGGGGCTCATCCCAAACCGGGGCGTGATACTTACGAATCTTTGACTTAATCATTTTGTTACCTCCTTTATTGCAGAAACTAAGGAATCTAAATCCTCCAAGGTATGAATCTCGGTTACACAGTAAAGCGCAGATTGTCCTAAATGCGGGAAGTCTCCAGAGAGATCTTTTCCACCAAAAATCTTCTTTGATAGAAGTGATTTATTTATTTCAGATACTTTTTTCTTTGTGCCATCAAAATTGACTACGAACTCTTTGAAGAAACCTGATGGCCAAGTCACAGAGATTCCTGGAATCTCAGCAAGCTTCTTTGCTGCGTAGTGGCTGCGTTGCAGAATTGTCTTACCAATTTCTGCAAAACCATTTGGTCCAAGTAGTGACATGTAAGTCGCATTTGCAACAGTCCAGAGATAGACCGAGTTACCAGTCCAATCTTTACCGTGCTCTCTAGATCCGTATGAAGATTGTTCGAAGAGGGTTAGACCAAATGCCATTTCACCTGGCTCGGAAGTTCCGGTCAAACTTACTTGCAGAGTTGGATACTCGTGGGCATATTTTTCATCATCTCTTGTGGCGATGAATCCACCTACGCCACCACCAGCATTCATGTGAACACCCATTGGTTGAGTCGTGCCAACCACAATGTCTGCGCCATATTCGCTCGGGGACGGCAGGACGCCAAGTGAGATTGGATCAACACCAATGATTACCTCTGCGCCAGCATCGTGGGCAATTTTCGCTATCTCTTTAGCTTCGCTTTCAATGACTCCTAGATAATTTGGATTGTCGAAGTAGAGCGAAGAGACATCTTTTGAAATCTTTGCCTTTAGATCATCAAGGTTTATGCGTCCAGTTTTTGCATCTATATCGACCATGACGATTTCAAGATAACCATCTAATTCTGGGTAACCGCAGTAAGTTTTGAAAACTGCAAGACGTTCAGGGTCAATTGAAGATTGAACCAATACTTTGCTGCGCTTATTGATTCGTGCTGCCATTCGAATTGCGTGACCACCGGCTGTTCCAAAGCTGTAGAGCGGTAGCCCAACGAATTCCATTCCTACTAATTCACCAATCTGGCTCTGGAATTCAAACCAGACTTGATTTCGACCGTGATCAGAAGATGGAGTTCCCCAAACCGGAGTCAGGAATTCAGTTCTTGTGACCATTTCATCACAAATTGCTGGAACGTAATGTTGCCAACAACCCGCACCAAGGAAATTTAAGTTTTCTTCGGCAGATGAGTTCTTTCTAAGAATTCTCGTTAGATGCTTGTAGAGCGCAGCTTCGGAGGGAATTTGTGGATCGAAATTCCAGTCGCCCTTGAAAACATGATCTTTTGGAATCTGCTCAAATAATTCGTCAATGTCGGTTACATTTGCAACCTTTAGCATTTCATTGAAGCTCGCCTCCGCGGAGTTCGCCATAAAAGGATGTGGTGTCGGCAAATCCTTATTCTTCTCCATTATTACTTTCCTCTCAGTTTTGCGAACATATCAACTGGCTTTAACGCTATTTGGAACAAATCCTGATGAGACAACTTTACATACTAGGGTTCGATTTTTCGCAACGTGAACTTGAATAAAATCTGGAAATAGCTTCTTGGAAAGAGCATCTTCAAAGTCCACATAAAGCCGGGTCGGCACGGTTCCGGTCATTTTGCTGGCACTCGCCAATACAAAAGCATTATCTGCCCCAATACGTGACATGACCTGGTGGCTCAACTGTTGGTTACCTCTGCCTAGCAAGAATCCTTGCCCGCCGATAACGCCTAGAAATATAAAGGGCTCTGCCGCTTTTGAATGCGAACTTATAAGCTCAAGAATCTGACTCTCATCAAGATCCTCTCCGATGAGTTCGCCGTCAAAAAGGGCATCTACTCCAGCAAGGGAATGTCCTGAATCAGTGAGACCCAATTCATTAAGGATTAATTTTGCACTTCTGCCAGGTCCAAAAAAATAGAGTCGATCTTTCGCAAGTTCGGATGACAAATGTTTTGCGAGCTCCTTGAGCGCAACATCGCTGCTCGCATTGGAATTAACCTTTGGGCTAGTTATCTTGCTTGGCGCTGAAAAAGTTCTGGCACTGCCAAAGTAGTGAGATTGAGAATAATCGAGCTCTGAATCCGTGAGATCCAAAATCTCGGTATTAGCAAACTCTAATTCTTTGCTACTTTCGATTGAAGCAATGGCATCCAGAATAATCTCAGCAGCTTCTTCCGGATAATTTGCAAAGACGCCACTTCGCATCTTTACACCTGCGGGAATTCCCAAGATCGGAATAGCTTCGCCAACAACTGAGAAGATATCCCGTGCGGTTCCATCTCCACCCGCAAAGAGAATTAAATCGACGCCCTGTGCTTGAAAGGCAAGGGCTGCCGCTTTTGTATCTTCCGAAGATGTTTTCAGGCTGTCAGTTTCGTAGATTTTCTGACAATCAATATTGAAGGATTGAAGTAAATCCGCTCCCATAGCTTTAGATGGCGCATAAAAAGAAATCTTTTCGCCTTGAGGCAGCAGGGCCTTAATTGCTCTTGCAGCGCGCTCTGTTGAGGCGCTCTTTGCGCCAAGCTCTTTAGCGCGCTCGGCTAGTGAATCATCAGTTCCGTGTAGCCCAACTTTGCCGCCCATGCCTGCGATTGGATTTATCAATAATCCAATCTTCAAAACACCAGGCTTTTGCATTTATTACATGCGTCCGATTTCTTTGGCTATTTCATCAACCGCCTTGCGGACTGTTTTAACCATAGTTTCGAGTTCAGAGTCAGTGACAATAAATGGTGGTGAAAATGCAACGGTATCCGCAGCAGGAAGGGCGCGAGTAATTACGCCAAGTTCCATTGAACGCTTAGCAACTCTTGGTGCAATCTTTAGCGAAGGATCAAATGCTTCTGGCTTATCTCGATCTGCAACTAGTTCAACTGCGCCAATTAAACCTTGGCCACGAATTTCGCCAACAAGTGGATGATCTGCGAAATGAGTTTGTAGAAGTTGATGCAAGACAACACCCTTCTTAGCCGCCATACCTACGTAGTTATCGCGCTCGACAATCTCTAAAGTTTTAAGTGCACAAGCAGCAGCAATTGGGTGAGCTGAATAGGTATAGCCGTGACCGAAGGCGCCGTACTTCTCGCTTCCATCGCGCAAGACTTGCCAAACTTTTTCAGAAACGATTGATCCAGAAAGTGGGATGTATGCCGAGGTCAGACCCTTAGCAATGGTCATCAAATCAGGCTCCATGCCAACAACGCTTGTTCCAAACATTTTTCCTAGGCGTCCGAATGCAGTTACTACTTCATCTGCAATTAGAAGAACATCATATTTTTTAAGCACCTTCTGAATTGCTGGGAAGTATTCACTTGGTGGAACAATCACACCACCCGCAGCTTGCACAGGTTCAGCTATAAATGCCGCAACCGTGTCTGGACCTTCCTTAATAATCATTGCTTCTAGTTCATCAGCCAAAGTCTGTGAGAATTCAGCATCAGTTGCACCCGTCGCTTTCTCCCAAAGTCGATGTGGTGGGCGAACATGTCTAATCATGTCAAGCGGCAAATCGAAGCCTTCGTGCAAATTAGTTAAGCCGGTAAGACCTGCAGATAGAACGGTTACACCGTGATAACCGCGGTGGCGCGAAATAATCTTCTTTTTCTGTGGACGGCCAAGTGCGTTGTTGTAGAACCAGATAATTTTTGCATGGGTGTCATTTGCATCAGACCCGCTGTTGCCGAAGAAAACTTTTGACATTGGCACTGGACACATATTGATAATTCGCTCCGAGAGTTGCGCAGCAAGATCTGTGCTCATTCCAGAGAAGGTGTGATAGTAGGAGAGCTTTTTAACTTGGTCGTGAATTGCTTCCCCAAGTTCAGTATTGCCGTAACCAAGATTTACACACCACAAGCCAGCCATGGCATCGAGTAATTTGTTTCCTTCAGAATCAGTAAGTGTCGAACCTTTACCTTCAACGATAATTCGTCCACCAGTTGACGCATGCGACTTTAGAGCCGTGAATGGATGGAAGAAGAAATTTTTATCTTTTTCGGTAAGTGAAAGTCCCGAATCTTTACCCATTCAAATGCCACCATTTCTGTTCGTAATGCGGATTTTAGACCGCTTCAAATCTAGCGAGTCTGGAATGAGGTGTCTAGCCTATTTTGCTAAATCCATTATTACGATTGCATAGCAAGAGCTTTTTCTATCTCTTTTACAGCCTTTTGGAGTTTTGGTAGGAACTCGTTCTGCAATTTATCGACGCTAACACGGGTTGCATGGGCACTTATATTTGCAGCAGCAAGGACTTTCCCATCTCTGCTGTGAATTGGCACGGAAACAGATTCCAAGCCTTCCTCGAGTTCATCCGAAACTATGGAATAACCATTTTTGCGAACTTGTTCAACAATTGTCCGGAGTTTTGCTTCATCGGTGACAGTCTTTGAAGTTAACTTCTCTAACTTGGCATTTGCGAAATAGGAATCAATTTCTGCTGGCTTCATGGATGCAAGCAGAACTCTTCCCATGGAAGTGCAATAAGCCGGCAACTGGGTTCCGACCGCTAAGTTGATCGTCATAATTCGGTTTGCAGTAACCCGGCAGACATAAATTACGTTCTCACCTTCCAACACCGAAGCTGAACAGGATTCTCGTAGGTCCGCAGATAATTCTTCAAGATGCATCTGCGCAATTGAGACCAAGCTGAAGGAGGACAAGTAGGCATATCCCAGAGTAAGAACTTGAGATTTTAGGTAAAAATGTCTTTCAGTGCTTCCGACATAACCAAGTGATTCTAGAGTTAGGAGAAACCTTCTAGCTGTTGCGCGGGTATATCCGGTTAATTCAGCGACTTCAGAGAGTGTAAGCCTTGGATTCTCGGCGCTAAATATTTTCATGATCGAAAGGCCGCGCCCTAAAGATTGAACGAAATCTTTGGACCTAGCTAATTCCTTCTCGTCCATGGTTCTCCCTAAATAGTTCTGCCTTTAAGAGTGGAAGAATACTTACATTGGCAGGGGCTGAGTACCCAATTTCTTAGATGTTGATAGGTAAATTCCGCGCCTACTCATTCGTTCTCTCTTGCGCATATGCAACAACGCCAATTTCGACTGGCTTAATCGGAATTTGCGGCGCAAAACCTGAGCGCTCACTTATGTCATAACCAGAGTTTTCAGAGATCAATTTCTGGATTACTGGTGAGCAATAACGACCCTGACAGCGTCCCATGCCTACTCGGCTAATCCGCTTTGATGCACCTGCACTTAGCGTATCTTCAGAAATTCCAGCCTTAACTTGGGCGTAACTGATACTTAGGCAGCGACATACGACGGTATCTTCTTCTGCTAATTCATCGATTAAAACTGGGGCGCTAAATATTTTCCATAAAACTTTCTGGAAGCCGAGTTGATTTCGTAGCTGGATATAACTCACCAATTTGGAGACGCGGTCCGATAAAGATTTTCGGGCGCCATCTTGGGCCAGCAGCGAATGCGCAAGGAGAGTGCCACTTGATTGCGCAACCTGTGCGCCATTTATACCTGAACCATCTCCGGCAATCCAAACGTTGGGAACACTTGTCGATCCATTAAGTGTTTTCTTTGCGCCAAGATATTTCCAACGATTATCCACTTCGTGAGCGCACCCTAAGAGACGAGCAATCTCATTTGAAGGGATGAAGCCGTAGCCAATTGTTATGGCATCGATATTGAAAGACTTTGAATTTGATTTATCTAATCTCTTGAATTCAACGGTCTCTACCGCCTCTTTGCCGTCGACTCTTGCGACAACATGGCCTGACAATATTTTGGTTTTAGCTTTTGCGATTGTGTATAGATAACCGACACCAGTTAAAGCCAGCTTCGGGGACCTAAGGAAGAGAAGTCCACCGAGAATTAGATTCTTTAACTTAAAGAGCTTTGCACTTTCAGCAAGTGCAGCTACATCTACACCAGCCCGAATCAACTCTGCGGCTAACTGCATATTTAGTGGACCGTTTCCAGCAATCGCTACTCGGTTGCCAGGGGATACCAGATAACTGCGCAACAAACTCTGGCCCGCACCAGTGGTAAGAACTCCTGGAAGAGTCCAACCCGGAAAGACGAACCCGCGCTCAAAAGCACCAGTTGCAATGACAATATGCTTTGGCGTGATCACATAGCGATTTGAACTGTCATAACCCAAGATTTTTTCTGGCCCAAAAACACCCCAGATTCTCATATTAAAAATTGATTTTGCACCACTCGCTTCAAACTTTCTGATTAGCGCCTTACCTTTGCGATACTGCGAATCTAACTTCTCCTCTGAAATTTCAAAGTCACTAGCGGGCTGTTTAAAGTATTGGCCACCAGATGATTTGCGTTCGTCAATTAAAAGCACTTGCTTTCCGGCACTTCCTAATTTTGCAGCGACGCTCAAGCCCGCTGGCCCACCACCAATTACTAGAACATGAGGGGAGAGCTTGATTTCAGGCAGCTGATTTAATTCAGGTTCAGTTTCAAAGTTGGGTTTTGAAATATGCTGCTCCTGATTTGTTATCTCCATATCTGGTTTTAGCGGAGTCATGCAAGCAAGCAGACCCTCTTCACCATTTACTTTTACTATGCACTCGTTGCAGACACCCATACCGCAGAAGAGTCCACGCTTCTCAGACCCCTCAGTATTTCGAAGACCATATTCACCAGAATTTATTAGCGCCGATGCAATCGAATCACCGACTACGCCCTCTAGTTTTTTCTGATTAAATTCAAATGTGCAAGAGGGGCCGTAAGAATCGACGCCCTTAACCTTGACTCGCACTTAAAAACTCCTGACCAAGTAACTTGCAAATTTTTCTTCCATAATGCTCAATTGTCTCTATCATAGGTTAACGCAGTGGCAATTTATAGGATGCTTCCGGGGGAATTAAATTGAGCGAAGATTTAACAGGCAAAGTAATTTTAGTAACAGGCACATCCAAAGGGATTGGTAGTGAGATTGCCGCGACCCTTGGTCGATGTGGAGCATTTGTAGTTGCACACTACGGAAAAGATGCGCAAGGCGCACAGGATGCAACAAAAGACATTCCTGAAGATCGCAAATTGCTGATTAGCGTTGACCTAAGTCAGCCAGATAGTTATTTAGAACTTTGGCAGAAAGCCCTTGCTTGGAAGGGTCGCATTGATGTCTTGATTCCAAATGCCGCAATCATGCCCGAGGCAGCGATTACAGAACCTGTCGAAGTTTGGGGCAAAGCTTGGAACGATGCACTTGCTGTAAATGCAACTACACCAGCATTTCTAATTCGTGAAGCAGTTATTCACTTCTTAGAAAACGGTGGTGGAAACATAATTGGTATTTCAAGTTGGGCGGCACAACGTGGATCTGGGAATCCAAAACTTGGGGGATACGCAGCGTCGAAATCAGTAATTGCCGCGCTCTTGAAAACTGTTGCTCGGGCTTATGCAAAGGATGGGATCTACGCATATTTGATCTCACCTGGAATTGTAAGAACTGCAATGTCTGAAGCATCGGCCAAGTCTTTAGGTGGTGAGGACGCTGTTACTGCAACACTTTCGATGGGCGAGTGGGTTCCGCCAAGTGAGATTGCAAACCTTGTCGCTTTTCTTGCTTCCGGTAGGAACAAGCAGATGACTGGCTCAACTTTTGATGTAAACGGTGCTACTTACATTAGATAGGTATCGTCACCATCTTTAAATGCTGGCGTATTTATCACCAGGTATTTCGCATCTCCCTTGAGGCTATATTCGCAGCCCTGCTTTAGAGTAAGTAGATCTCCTGGATTTAAGAAGATTCCGGTTTCTCCATCAACTTCAAATTCCAGAGATCCAGAAACTAAATAATAAGTGCGAAGAATTGAATTAGTTCTAAGCCTGAGATGTTCGCCCGAAATTTCAACTTCGGTAACGCTTATGGCGCTATTGGACTTTGCAGAATTAAGCAAGGTCTTCAATTCAAGGCTATTTTCTGGCTCTAAAATCTTTGGCGTGGATTGATTTGATATCAATTCATACTTATCTGACATAAGCGAAACCTTAACCAAGAATCTTTCTAATTGCTTCTGGCACATAATCAATAATCGATGTAGCTGATATTGGCCCACCCTTCGATGCAAGTCGGGCGGCCCGGTCGTGAATGAATGCACCCGTAGCAGCGACCTCGGCAAAGCGATTAACAGAATTCAAAATCTCTATCTCATTTGTTGCGGCAAGCGATCCGATGATTCCTGCCAAGACATCACCCGAACCCGCAGTTGCAAGCCATGGGGTAGCGGTCGGTAATTCAATAATCATTTCATTATTTGCTACAACAGTTTTCGGCCCCTTTAGCAATACGGTTACGCCCAAGATATCTGCGCACTCTTGCGCCCAACGCTTTGGGTCATCTGAAATCTCATCCGCCGAAGTATTGATTCCATTCTTCTTCAACAGCTTCGCTAATTCACCAGCATGTGGAGTTATCAAAGTTGGCTGCTCCAACTTCTCTGCCAGGTAAAGTGCGCCGGCATCTAAAATAGTTGGAACACTCTGTCTTTCAATTACCTTAAACCAGCGATGGCGAAGCCAAGTTGTGTAGTCATCAAACTTCTTATCAACAATTCCAGACCCGGCAACCCAAGCTGTAACCGCACCTGGTTGGACCACGACTTCTGGCGATGAATGCAGAACTAAGTGAGCCAAACCTGATGAACTATAAAAACGAACCATTCCGACTCCGGTTGCAACAGCGGCCTTCGTCGAGAGAACTGCAGCACCTGGATATTGTGCCGAGCCCGTAATTACGCCGAGCACGCCCCTGGAATATTTGTGATCATAAGATTTTGGAACAACTAGACATTTCTTACTCTTTGCCGTGTTCCAAAGGATTGGTTTCATGAGAAGAGTCTAATTCGCTTCTAAATTCTTTGGTGGGGCGGGTCGGGCTCGAACCGACGACTACCGAATTATGAGTTCGGGGCTCTAACCAACTGAGCTACCGCCCCGAAGTTTTTTACTTACAAGGGTTGACTAAGTCTATGCTAACTCGCGTGATGCACCGAATATCTGCCTTGATTTGCCTGCTTTTAATAGCAACCGCATTGCCGGCAAGCGCTGCTCCAAAATATGCCTACCCAATCGATGGGTGCATGAGCACTTATTCCAGAGCGCATCACAATTATCCGGCCACTGATATTTTGGCTAAAAAAGGTTGCCCCTTTGTGGCACCAACAGCTGGTGTGATTGATGAAGTTAGCGCAGTAGATAAATACTCTTGGAAAAATAATGATGGCGCGATTCGTGGTGGACTTTCAGTATCAATGATTGGTGATGACGGGGTCCGATATTACGGATCTCATTTCTCAAAGATTTATCCAAAAATAGTTCCTGGTTATCGCATTGGAGTTGGCGAACTTATGGCACTTGTAGGAACTTCAGGAGATGCTGCGGGCACAGCTCCACATGTACACTTTGGAATTTCTTGGCCGACAGATGCGGGAATTTGGTGGGTTCGTCGCGGCATGATTTATCCTTGGAAATTTTTGGATGCCTGGAAAGCCGGCAGAGATTTAAGTCCAGCAAAAGAAGTATTTAAGAAATTGAGAAAAGTCGGAGAAGTCCCTATACGCGTTGGCTATTAAATAAAGCTAGCCAAATAAAAAAAGCCCCACCCGAAGGTGAGGCTCTCTTTTGTTAATGGTTGGTTATGCAGGATTAACTGCGTCAGCCTGTGGGCCCTTTGGACCTTGAACTACTTCAAATGTCACGGCTTGACCCTCGTCTAGAGACTTGTATCCATTGCCTTGAATTGCTGAGTAGTGAACGAAAACATCTTGTCCGCCACCATCAACTGCAATGAAACCAAAACCCTTTTCAGAGTTGAACCACTTAACTGTACCTGTTGCCATGTAGCTTTTCCTTACGGTAAATGTGATCAATAAGAATTCCTTAAAGATCGGTCTTCCTCTGTACAGATTTACCGAGTGAACGGGTACTGCCAAGCGTCGGACTAGGCGAAAGTGTAACTGCATATCGGTCAATAGCGAAAAACTTTTAAGCATGTTCTGGGGTAGTCCGAGGAAATAGGACTAGCCAAAGGTTGGGTAAATCGGCCATAATTGTCGAATCAGTAAGTTCTAGAAGCGCAATTTGAGCGTGTAATTGGTGGGCTGGGGAAGGTCGCACCAAGGCAACCTGATTGACGGTTCTAGGAGAATTACAGTGGTTTCATTACCGAGCAGTAACGGGCTATTGGCTGGAGATCTACGGATCTACTCGGCCCCGAAAGCATTACTTCGACATATCCAATGGTCGCTAAATGAAATATTTGGATACCCCGTTGAATTGAATTGGGAGCAACAAAATCTGGCCCCAGGTGCGCTCGCAACCCAATTGCAATGGCGAGAGTTAAAACCAGTCGCATCAAAGATTGCCAGCACCTTGAAATCGTGGCATTACTTACGTTTTGAAGTTCGCGAGTTTTCAAACATCAGCGGCGAAGGTGTTCTTTATCGATGCACGCCAGATCTTGGATTACATCAAGCAGTAACGGCATCGACAGGGGATGTCATGGTTCATGAAAATAGGTTAATGACAGCCTTAGAAAATACTAGAAGTTATGAAGCGCTTCGCGATTCACTTTCAAACGCCCTTGGGATTGCATGGGATTTAGAACTTGAGTGCTACCGCAGGGGCGTTGGTAGCATCGGTGAGATAAGAGCAGTTAATATTTAGCCATGAGTAATGAATTCCAAGAGAAGAATTTGTCCCGTCGTTCAATCACAACCATTGCAGCTGCATTAATTCTTGCAGTTGGTCTGGGATATGGCTTGAGCCTTGTTGGCTCCGGGCTTTCAGCAAGATCTGGAAATTCAATTACCGTAACAGGTTCAGCGAAAACATCTGCAGTTGCGGATAATGCGGTCTGGACATTGAATGTGAGCGAGATGTCGCAACAAGTTTCAGTGGCTGTTAAAAAAATTGACACAAGCACTGATGCGCTTTCAAAGTATCTAATTGCTGGCGGTCTAGATTCTGAAGCGATCGAAGTTGGTGGAGTCACAACATATGCCAATAACGAATATGTGAATGGAAATTCAACTGGTCGAATCATCAGTTACCAGGCGAATCAGAATGTAACTGTAAGATCTAAAGATGTTCAGCTGATAAAGAAATTATCAAACGGTATGGGTTCACTTTTGCAAACCGGTGTAAATATCAATAACTATGGTCCGCAATTTTATGTTTCGTATTTAGATAAATTACGTCCACAACTTTTAGCTGAAGCAACAATTGATGCAAAAGAGCGTGGACTTTCAATTACCAAAGCTGTTGATTCAGAACTCGGTCCAGTCTTGGCAGTAACAAGTGGGCCAGTCCAAGTTACTCAACCTGATTCGGTTGATGCATCTGCTGGTGGAATGTATGACACATCTTCTATTGAGAAGAGCGTCAGCGTTACGGTTTCAGTTAGCTTTAAAGTTAACTAATTCTCTTAACTTGTTTAACCTTCAAAAGATTTAAAGACCAGAACGACGTTATGGCCACCAAAGCCAAATGAGTCGTTCAAGCAGGCAATAGAACCTTTTGGCAGATCGCGCGGAACATCGCGCACAACATCCACGGTTACTGCTTCATCTAAGTTCTCGATATTGATTGTTGGCGGGGCTTTGTGGTGATGCATAGCAAGCACACAGAAAATAGATTCGATGGCGCCAGCGCCACCAAGTAAGTGTCCGGTCATTGATTTTGTAGCAGAGACCGCAACGTGCGAAATATCGCTGCCAAGTGCATTTGCTAAGGCATTAGCTTCTGCCACATCGCCAGCAGGTGTTGAAGTTGCGTGGGCATTTAAGTGAACAATTTCAGAGAGTGGAATACCTGCATCAGCCAGCGCTAATTTAACGGCGCGAGTAACACCGTGGCCTTCTGGGTCTGGTGCTGCAATATGGAAACCATCAGAAGTTAAGCCCTGGCCCATAACTTCGGCATAAATCTTTGCACCGCGCGCCTTTGCATGTTCAAGCTCTTCAAAGACTAAAACTCCGCCACCTTCACCAAGAACAAATCCATCGCGATCTTTATCGTAAGGGCGAGATGCCTTTGCAGGTGCATCATTGCGAGTTGATAGTGCTTTCATTGAAGCAAAGCCAGCCATCGGCAATTCATGAATTGCCGCTTCGACGCCACCAGTAACAACAATATCTGCGCGATTATTGCGAATCATTTCAAGTGCATATCCGGCAGCTTCTGCGCCAGAAGCACATGCACTTACGGGGGCATGAACACCAGCTTTTGCTTGTAATTCAAGTCCAACATTTGCGGCCGGTCCATTTGGCATAAGCATTGGGACAGTGTGCGGACTTACAAAGCGCGCACCTTTCTCTTTCAAGACATCATGTTGATCGAGCAGAGTGATTACGCCACCGATACCTGATGCAATTACAACACCCAATCGCTCTTTATCTACATCTGGCGATCCAGCATCTTTCCAAGCTTCACGTGATGCAATCATCGCAAATTGTTCGGAACGATCTAAGCGGCGCATTTCTACGCGCTCCATAACTTCTGAAGGTTCTACTGCAACTCTCGCCGCGAAGGTAACTGAAGCGTTTTGCGCCCACTCATCTTCAAGTTTGCGCACACCACTCTTGCCAGCAAGCAGTGCTTCCCAAGTTGAGGGAACGTCACCACCGAGCGGAGTAGTGGCACCAAGTCCAGTTACAACTACGCGACGTCGTGTCATTTAGTGAAGAGGCTTCTACTTACCGTTTGTAACGATGAAATTAACCGCATCGCCAACAGTTGCCATTTTTGTGACTTCTTCATCAGGAATTTTTACGCCGAATTTTTCTTCAGCTGCAACAACAACTTCAACCATGCTGAGTGAATCAACATCTAGATCATCAGTGAACTTCTTATCCATTGCGATGATGTTGGCATCAATGCCCGCTACTTCAACAACAATTTCCTTGATTCCTGCTAGAACTTCATCAACTGTTAGTGCCATCTTGGTTCTCCTTATTATTGTTGAGCGTTAGTTACTTTTTTGGACTGGTCTTGAGGGTAGTTCAACTACTTGGCCGGCGTATA
>Ga0222714_10000067_pt1 | contig 121825 bp, 102 predicted proteins | sample C33_3DmetaG_FD_165048 | JGI IMG/M metagenome (GOLD analysis project Ga0222714, IMG submission 165048) | Estuarine water microbial communities from San Francisco Bay, California, United States - C33_3D | ecosystem: Environmental > Aquatic > Marine > Unclassified | place: USA: California...
GGAGTTGAGGGCATCTTTATTCCTGACGATCTTGAAATGGGCGGTTGTCAAAAATGGCCTTGGCAGGAGCGCGTGCGACTTTGTTTAATGGCTGGACATGATTGGATGCTGGTTTGTCAAACTGACGAAGGTGTTCATCAGTGCGCCGCTGCACTGAAGACCCTTGATGAAGACCTTTGGTCTCCTGCCCGCCAACGCGGGTGGACCTACCGGAAAACTCTTCCAAATTTAGGAGGCGAGAAATTCGATACTCAAGCTTGGAGTGATTGGACACAGCGCGTTCAATCGGCAGCTAAAGACTTTATGAGGGTTAGGTAAGGATTTTTTTAAGAGCAGCAACCTTGTCGGTTTTTTCCCACGAAAAGCCCTTTCGCCCAAAATGACCGTAATTAACAGTTTGTCGGTAGATGGGCTTTCTCAAGCCAAGAGCCTGAATCATTGCTTTGGGCGTGCAACTGAAGACCTTACGAACTGCTGTTGAAATTTCAGCATCCGATACCCTCCCTGTCCCGAACGTATCAATACGGATCGAGACAGGTTCTGCAACACCAATGGCATAGGCGAGCTGAACCTCGCATCGATTGGCCCACTTAGCAGCCACTACATTTTTTGCAATGTAACGAGCCATATAAGCAGCTGAGCGATCGACTTTACTTGGATCTTTACCACTGAACGCACCTCCCCCGTGACGACCAGCACCCCCATAGCTATCTACAATAATTTTTCGACCGGTCAGTCCGGTGTCTCCCATGGGTCCCCCAATAAGAAAACGGCCTGTGGGATTGATATGAAATTTAGTTTTGGAATCGATGAGATGTTTCGGTAATGTTTTAAAAATAATATCCTTCAAAATTGCTCGTCGTAAATCGGGAGTACGGATGGCATTAGTGTGTTGGGTAGAAATCACCACGGTATCAATTCGTACTACGCGGTTACCCTCGTATTCCACAGTCACCTGACTTTTGCCATCTGGAAGTAGCCAGGGGAGTGTATTCTTTTTTCTCGCTAGCGAGAGGGCTTGGGTGAGTTTATGGGCATAAAAGATCGCTGCAGGCATGAGTTCTGGGGTTTCGTTTGTCGCATAACCAAACATTAAACCTTGGTCTCCCGCCCCTCCGGTATTGACCCCCATGGCGATATCAGGGCTTTGACGATCCAGTGTGACCATGATGCCGCAGGTATTTGCATCGAATCCTTTACGGCTATCGTTGTAACCAATATCGTTGATAACTTTACGAACTAATTCATTGATCGGGATATAAGCTTTTGTTGTTATTTCGCCTGCGACAACGACGAGTCCGGTGGTGATGAGCGTTTCACACGCCACGCGAGACATGGGATCTTGTTCAAGCGCCGCATCTAATACTGCATCGGAAATTTGATCAGCGATTTTGTCCGGGTGGCCTTCTGTCACACTCTCAGAAGTAAATAAGTATCGATCTTTAAGCATAGGGCTCCTTTTTCTGGTTAATCCAACATATGGAATCTCATTAAGATTCGGCCACCGTGGCACGTGCTCGGTTGGCAGCCTCACCTTGGGGTTAGTGAGGCAATCCTCATACCTTTATGATTTTAGCGTCAAGTTGGTTGAAGCATATGGGACCATCGAAATGCTACTTAAAATGGGCATCTCTACATGGTTTACCCATATAAAATAGGGCATTTATCTGATTTCGAGGGTGAAGATTAGCAAAATCCCAATTCCTTGTGAAATTATGGTGACTATGGCGATATAGTTTAAGGAATTAAGCCCTTTGTCATAAAACTTTCACACCCCATCGAGACCTTAAACTTTGAGGAGTTTCAAATGAGAACCTTTTATTATCGTGCTTCGGTGTCGGCTTTTACCCTTAGCTTATTGATTGCCTGTGGATCTGGCGTAGGGGGCAACTCAACAAAATCGGCAATCTCTTCTGATCCTGCGCCGATTGAGTCGGATAACTTTGCCGCCTTTGATCCCTCGACGGGCAATATTCCTCTACCCAACATATTAGCGACTGCGACTGCGACCTCGGCCGTTTCAGTTTCAGCAGGGGTTCCGTTAAACCCATCTCAAGCTCTAACCTTTATTGCCCAAAGAGAAATGGGAGGAACAGAGCAGGGGTATACGGGTATCACTTCCACCCATGCAGTGTCTGGAGTGAATGCTCCGATTCTCGTTTCATTTGGTAAAGCCATTGATCCGTCGACCTTTAATGCCAACACCGTTAAGGTATTTCAATTGACTCCGGATTCAAACGGTCTTGAAAATAATGCCTTGGGTTTTTCAAATATATCTGCAGGTTTTACCTATGTAGTTGACGCCACCAACAAAATTGGATCCATTTTCCCCAATTTCCCTCTTCAGCCCGCCACGCGCTATCTCTATGTTTTAACGGATGGCGTTAAAGATGCGGCTTCTAAGTTGCCTGTAGCTTCTTCTTATTATTTTAGGCAACTGAAATCAACGACCAGTTTAACGGGAACCGCGTTTGCTTCTCTTGAGGCGGTCCGCGCTGATCAATTAGCTGCACCAGGAGCCATTGCACTTCGTGGTTACGCTAGCGTAATGAATGATCTGATTGCGGCCAGCTCAACGACGGGAATTACCTCCCGGCAACAGATTGCACTCATGGGGCGATTCATTACCACGGGAGCAGGCTATATTCGAACCGATCGAACCAACGCTTCCTCGGTAGCCCCCGTTGAATTCCTACTTCGCGCTTGGGCTAATGGTGCTTCTTTTACTAACGCAGCTACCGTTACAGCCACCTATACTAAAGGTGGGACCCCCAGCGTGGACAATTTTTGGACAGCCCTCGGACTCACCGGTCTCCCTAATACTCACATCAAACGAATTATTACAGGTACGTTCAATGGTGCATTGCTCCATGTCGATGTGGCGGGATTAGATGCCTTGCGTGCTGCCAATTCTTCATCCATCTCGGCTACTGGTGCGGTTCCTAGTTCTCTTTGGAGTCCCGCCTCGGGAGTGCGTCAAGTTTTTCGATCCGGTGTCAATTTTGCAGGCTTCTACCATGTTCCTAAAGCCATCCCCTTCATCTATATGGAGCCCGATCCTGCCACTACTGGTTTGACTGCGCCTTCCGAATGGCCGTTAGCTATTTTCCAACATGGCATCGGTGGACAAAAAGAACAGGTAGCCACCCTGGCTAATGCTTTGATGTGGTCGGGTCGGGCTGTCATTGCGATCGATCAACCCCTACACGGTGAACTGGCTGCTCCGGGTCGAACTTCATCCCAATGGTCGCAAGACTTCTTGGCTGTTGGCGCCCCCTTGGCTGCGAGAACTAGTGTGGAAAACTCCGCACTCAACATTTATCGTTTGATTGCATCATTGGGCTCAATCAATACTGCAATTACATCTAAAGACGCTCCCATGAGTACAACCAATGTTGGTTATATTGGCATCTCTCTCGGTGGTATTACGGGAGCCTACACGATGGCGGGAATGCCTTATCCAGGCTTACCTTTAGGATCAATGAAAGCTGCACTTTCTGTCCCTGGGGGGCGCTTGAGCTATCTCATACGCGATAGTTTAGCCTTTGGTCCCACCGTTGATACCCAATTGGCTGCTGTAGGTATTCCTAAAGGGTCTCTTACTTGGCACCAATTTTATTGGGGTACCCAAACGGTTGCGGATACCGTAGATCCTGCGACTGTGACTTCTCCCCTAGCCGCCGGACAACCTTCCCGACTCAATGGAAGAATTCTAGTTCAAGAAGTGCTAAATGATACCGTTGTACCCAACAGCGCTACTCGGTATTTGGTTAATGCCCTAGGCGGACGCAGTGTCATGGGTATTGGTCAAAATTCAGTTACCCAAACAGTTCTAGATGCCATTGCTCCCAACTACAAACAGCTTTCCTATAGCGTTGGTAGCCGTATCGTAGCGCCTGTCATCTATCAAAGGAACCCTGCGAACACTAATGTGGCCCTCAAGACCGCCGTGGCCACAACTGCCACCGATCTTTCCTCAAATACCAACATTAACCTAGAGGGTTATTTCCAATTCGATCAAACGGGTTCAGGCCATGGCGCACTCTTAAGCCCTACGGATCCTGCAAATGCGTTAGTCCAAAGACAAGCAGCTTGGTTCTTGGGTTATGATCTCGATGGTTTAAGTACTTCCCGTGCAGCCATCGATCCCGTAGGTTGGACTTTCATCGCAGTCCCTTCTCGTGACGGGATGCCGCATCGTTTATCAATGCCTGATGTTCAGGAGCTAGGCACTTATATCCTTCCTCCGATTCAATTAAGCCCTGTTCAAATGCCGTGGATTACCCGCGACAGCCTTCGTTGGTTCGGTAATCGATAATTGGGGATATTGAGCATGTTTTATAAAAGCGCCCTTTGGGCGCTTTTATATTTAACTTAGTATTTTCACTTAGAAGAATACAATCATGAAGACTCTCGGTTTGATTGATCACCACGACTCCTTTTGTGATAACTTGGCACGCTACTTTAAGTTATTAGGTGTCAGGGTGGATCAACGTCAAAGCAACGATTTAAACTCGCTTACTGATATCCCCTCGACCTGGACCCACCTCTGTATTGGACCGGGTCCCGGATCCCCGGCGACGGTACCGTATTCGATTCGAATGATTGAACTAGCCTATGAGCGATTACCCATCTTGGGAGTCTGTTTGGGACATCAATGCCTCGCCCAAGTCTTTGGAGGGAATATTATTGCCTCACCCTCTATTCACCATGGAAAAACGTCCATGTTGAGCACAGTCCCCGATCCCCTCTTTGCAGGGCTGCCTTCCTCATTTCGTGTGGGGCGCTATCATTCCTTGGCTGTCGATCCTTATCTCTTTCCTAGGGATTTGAAAATTATTGCGACGGCACAGGATTCGGGTGAAATCATGGCCTTGCGGCATCGAACCTATCCTTCTGTCGGTATTCAATTTCATCCCGAATCTATTCTGACGGAGTATGGATCTACCCTACTTGAAAATTTTATTAAGAGCGAAAACCTTTAACGATGAGTTTTCCTCTCAGAGAATTCGTGATCCATATTTCGTCTGCTTTGAGAACATCTTGAATAGTCAGTGAAATTTCTTGGACTCTAGGTGCAGATTCTTTTATTGTAAGTTCACGCTGGATTCCAGGGAGTACCCCATCGGTCAGTGGAGGTGTTTTCCATTGTTGACCAAGGCGCACGAAGAGGTTCGATCGGCCGCCTTCTGTGACCAAACCATGCTCATTGATAAACAGAGCATCGAAAGCCCCGTGTTGGACGGCCTGCTGAGTAGCTTGATCGTAAATTTGACGATCAGTCGTTTTGTGACCTAATAAAGGATTTTTAGAGGACATGCAAGGGTATCCCAATGCCGAGGCCCACATCAAGTCCACTGGACCCTCTAGGGGGGTGAGAGTCTCAGAGTGGATTTCGAATTCTCCACTGGGATGTAGTTCAAGGCGAATCCGAAAAGATTGAGCCGAGTCTAAATTTTTCAGATAGCCCTCCAAATCTTTTTTGATCTGTTGTGACTTGAAGGGGATACCAAGTGCTTGAGCCGATCCCTCTAGTCGTCTCAGATGGGCGATTTCGAGTTTAATCTGACCTCTGTCGTAACGCATTGTCTCAATGAGGCCTACTGAACTCGGTAACTCTGTTGCAAAGGAGGCTTTTAGATGGCATTCACTCCATTCTCGACCTGCTTCAGATTCAATAGTAATTCCTGAGCCAACCCCTAGAGTGACTTGGCATTCTGGATTAATTTCGAGCGTTCTGATAGCAACATTGAGATGAAAATCAGGCACAGTATTTTTTTCACAGGGTTTAAACCATCCGATGGATCCGCAATACAAGCCTCGTGAATGCTCTTCAAGGCGATCGATCCACTCCATCGTTCTTCGTTTAGGAGCCCCGGTCACCGACCCGCAGGGAAACATTGCCCGAAGGATGGATTCTAGGGGCTGTTCAGGCCTTAGGCGAGCGGTGATCGTGGAAGTCATTTGAGCGACCTCTCCGTAGGCATGAACCTTAAAAAGATCGGAAACCTCGACGGAGTCAGGAAGGGCAATACGACTGAGGTCATTGCGAATCAAATCAACGATCATGACGTTCTCGGACTGATTCTTGGGATCTTGGGATAATACGGATCCCCTCTCTCGGTCGGCTGTTCCTTTCATGGGCCGGCACGTGAGCATACCCGAGCGATGTTCAATGAACGATTCAGGAGAATGAGATAAAACAAATTCGGATTCCCATTCAAGATAGGCACTATAGGGCCCCGGTTGGCGATTGCGCAATCTTCGATAGAGCGAGAGGGGTGATCCGTAAAAAGATCCTTTCCATGGGAATGTGAAATTTAATTGGTACGTCTCGCCTTGTCGGATAGCCTGGTGAATTTGGTTAACGACTCGACTATAAGTCGTAATATCCATTTGAGGTTGGAGACTCACAAATCCTGAAGGCGGTTCGTTAGACGCTGCTTCTTTTAGAAAGTCTTCAATATCTCTTGAACTCAAGATTTGAAGTTGAGGAAAAGCCCAAGCACGCAGGAGAACCATATCCGAGAGATGGCGACTCGAAAGATCCTGAAAAGCCAATCCAAGCTCGTAGGGGAAAAGTCCAATGACGTGTCGGCCTTGTTGACACGCTTCTTCAATCTGAAACAGTGCCTTTGAAATCTGATCTGCGCTCCGTGCTTCCCAATAGGAGGAAGGGGAATCAAAGACATAGCCTATACCACCGGTATCCTCTAATAAAAAACGGGTCTGCCTAGTATGCATCGCGCTCATTTGATTTATTCAGGAGGAAGAATTTCTTGATCAGGACGTTTGGGTTTTTTGGGACGAATAAAAATCCAACCTAGAAGCCCAGAAACCACCGACGTCATCAGTGCGCCAAGACAGGCTGACGTAAATCCGTCGACCCTAAAGCCCAACCCCCACTGATCCGCCATTTGTCCGACCCAGAGGAAGATAGCTCCATTGATGAACCAGGTTAGACATCCAAGCGATAAAAAAATCGGAATAAAAGCCAGAAATTTGATCAGACGCCCCAAAGTCTCATTTGCAAGCCAAAGAATCACTGAGACTTGGAGAAGACCGAGAAAGTCAGGCGCCATAATGCCGGGAATCGTATAGGCAGACCCTTGAAGACCCAGCGCTAAAAAGACAAAACGAAGAAGTAGATTAAGCATTTAGTAACGCCAAGTTAATTTACACCCATAGTTTTTGAATAACTCTTCGGCAAGTTCCGGATGATATTTGAGTTTAAACTCAGCACCTGCTTTCACTTTGGTCTTAATACCTTCTTTACTTATGTATTCAAAATAGATGGGAAGGGATCCTTCTTGCTGCTTGAGAAAATCTATCAACTGAGGAAGCGGATCTCCAGGGGGAAGAGAAATAACAGCTCCGATCAAACCTTTACCTTGGAAGTTTTCTAATCGTTCAATTTGAATGGCGCTCATCTTAACCACCGTCACATCCTCTTCGGCTTCTTCCCCTATTGCGAAACTGGTGATGGTTTCTATTTTAATTTCACCGGTGATCCGTACTAAATTATCTGCTACGGCAAGATCACGATAGCTATCGTAGGGTCGAGTCCGTTTACGGGATTGACTATCAAAATAAGAAGGAAAAAGCAGAACTTCCATTTTCCCCGTAAGGTCTTCAAGGGTTAAAATCGCCCAAGGCTCCTGTTTACTATTGGTCTTGGTTTGAACAAGATTAATCATCCCTGCGACGGAAACAATATCTCGATCGCGCAGACTCCCTGAGGCAGCTTTGTCCATCAGTCTTGAAATAGGACCTTCAGTGTGAACGAGGATCGTATCTTGATATTCCTCTAAGGGGTGACCTGAAACATAGAGACCAAGCGATTCACGCTCATACTTGAGCCGTTCACGGCGTGTCCACATAGGGATATCATTCTGAAGTCTGAAACCCTCGCTCATGGTGGCTAATTCGACGTCATCAAAGAGACTCGCCATTCCTTGGAGGCTTTTGGAAGCACGTGAAGCTGAGTCTAAAACCGCTGGAAGACTCGAAAGAAGTGCAGCACGATGAGGTTCTAGGGATTCAAAACAACCCGCTTTAATAAGAGACTCCCACACTTTCTTATTGGCTTTGCCTAAGTCTGTGGATTGAATGGCATGCGAGAAATCTTTAAAGCGCTTTTCGCGTTGTCGAGCATCTAAGATTGCTTTCAGCGCCGCCTCACCGAGCCCTTTTATGGCGGCAAGTCCAAAACGGATTTGTCCAGAAGTCGTGATGGAAAAATCTTTTTCAGAGTCATTAATGTCGGGTCCTAAAATATCAATACCTCGACTGCGACAGTCCTGAATGTATTTGACAATGTCATCGGTTCGTTCAGCTTTGGTGCTAAGAAGACCCGACATGAATTCAGTCGGATAGTGGGCTTTAAGATAGGCTGTCTGATAAGCCAACATCGCATAGGCTGCTGAATGACTTTTATTGAAACCATACGCCCCAAAATGCTCCATCAGGTCAAATAATTCACCCATCTTGTCTCGATTGAACCCCTTCTCTACGGATCGCTTGAGAAAATCGAGTCTAGACTTACGCATGATGGATTTATCTTTCTTACCCATCGCTTTACGAAGCACATCGGCTTCGCCCATGGAGAATCCGCCAATAAGATTGGCAATCTGCATGACTTGTTCTTGGTAGACGATGACACCGTAGGTATTTCCTAAGATCCCCTCGAGTTCAGGGATCAAATATTCAATGGGTTCTTGACCATGGCGACGTTTAATAAAGCTATCTACAACACCTCCTTCCAGGGGACCGGGTCGAAAGAGAGCGTTCAAGGCAATTAGGTCATCGAACCGCGTGGGTTGTAGTTGTCTTAGGAGTGATTTCATTCCGCTCGATTCGAACTGAAAAATACCATCCGTATTGGCCTCAGAGAATAGCTTAAATGTTTTTGGGTCTTCAAAATTATGCAGAACCGTCTCGCTCACGGGTTGTCCATGACGACGGGCAATATAGTTTTGGATTTTAGTAATTTGGGTAAGAGTTTCAAGTCCCAAGAAGTCCATTTTGAGAAGCCCAGCCATTTCAGCTTCGTCTTTGGTATATTGCACCATGACTTTTTTATCTTTATCAACGCTCAACGGTGCAAATTTAGTCAGTTCGTCAGGAGCAATAATAACTCCGGCAGCGTGAACCCCCGAATTTCGCGCAAGCCCTTCTAACTTAGCTGAAATATCTAGAATTTTTTTAACATCTGGATCCTGATCGTAAAGTTCTCGAAGTTTCTCAGAGCGCTCCAGCGCTTCTCCGACTGTAATGGGCTTACCCGGTTCTTGGGGAATCAATTTTGTAAGATTATTAGCCCAATTGAAGTCCTTGTCATAGACACGGGATACATCTTTTATTACAGCTTTTGTTTTAAGTTGATTGATCGTGATGATGTTAGACACCCGATCTTTTCCGTACTTATCGGTGACATAGTCAATGACCTTACTGCGACCATCACGGCAAAAGTCAATATCCATATCAGGCATGGATACGCGCTCAGAATTGAGGAAACGCTCAAAGAGGAGATTGTATTCCATAGGGTCAATGTCGGTAATGCAAAGAGCCCAAGCCACGATGCTTCCCGCAGCCGATCCACGACCCGGACCCACGGGGACGCCCATCTCCCTCGCCTTACAAATAAAATCCCACACCATCAGAAAGTAACCTGGGAATCCTACCTTAAGGATGGTGTCAATCTCATGATGAAGACGCTTTCGATAATCAGATTCTGGGTACTTTAATTTTTTACTTTCCCATCGAGGGCGACATTCTGTCACACGCCGCTCAAACCATTCCTTTACTACGGACACGAAGTAACTCTCGAGGGTCATGCCTACCGGTACAGGGAAGGTTGGTGTAGCCGCTTTACGCTTAATAGGAAATAAATCGATCTTATTAGCAATCTCGAGGGTTTGTTCTAGGAATTCAGGATGGTCAGGAAACATCCTAGCCATCTCGGCCGGTGTTTTGACATAGAACTGATCATTAATAAATCGCATTCGACGCTCTTGAGATTTGAGTGCTCGTGTTCCGATACACAAGACAGTGTCATGAAGATCTGCGTCCTCATGATTTAGATAATGCGAATCATTGGTTGCCACCATTTTGATTCCCAACTTTTTAGCTAGTTCAATTTGGTAAGGAATACATTCTTGTTCTTTTTGAAAGGATAGACCTTGGTTTTGAATTTCTAGATAAAAATCTTCTCCAAAAATACCTCGATACTCGTCAGCTACTTTTTGGGCTTGTTCAAGTCTATTTTGTAAGATACGGGCCTGAACCTCACCCCCTAAACAAGCTGACATAGCAATCAAACCTTCGGAGTGCTCTTTGAGGATCTCTTTATCAACACGAGGCTTGTAATAGAACCCTTCGGTGAACCCACGACTCACAAGTTTGGATAGATTGGCAAAGCCGACGGCGTTTTTGGCAAGTAAAACAAGGTGGTAGCCCGCATCTCGACTGCCGCTAGGGTCAACACAGTCCTCAAGTCCTTCTTCAGCGGTACCAATATTTTTTGCATCAAGTTTTTTATCAAATCGTGAACGCGGTGCAACGTAGACCTCGCTGCCCAAGATGGGCTTAACCGCCCAGTTGCCTTCTTTATCCGATGTCTTTTCGCAGGCATCAAAAAGTTTCATCATGCCAAACATATTTCCATGATCAGTAACGGCAACAGCAGGCATTCCCGATTCTTGGGTTTTTTTGACGAGATCAGGAATGCGGGTAAGTCCGTCCAGCAAACTGTGTTCCGTATGAAGATGGAGATGTACGAAGGACATGGGTTCATTTTCTCCTACTTTGGAGGTAGGTTTCTGAAAGGTCTCTTCATATCCTTGGCTTTAATTCTTATGGGTATTAAGATGCCCATAAAAATGAGCACTTCACATGTATTTCTATTTAGAAAAAGTCTTTACGATGTTCAAGTTTTTAGGCCCCCCTCTGCTATATCCTCCCTTTGTAATATGCAATAATATATATGCACTTAAAATTCATAACTCTACCAACCGAGGAGAACTGTATGTCTGAAGAAGCTAAATGTCCTTTTGGTCACGGCGCTAGTCCAACCGGTGAAGCTCCTAAGAAACAAACTAATCGAGATTGGTGGCCTAATCAATTAGATCTGACCCCGCTCCATCTTCACTCTCCGAAGAAAAATCCTATGGATCCGGATTTTAATTATGCAAAAGAATTTAAAACATTAGATTTAAAAGCCGTCATCAACGACTTAAATATTCTAATGAAGTCCTCACAGGATTGGTGGCCAGCTGATTACGGTCATTATGGTCCCTTTTTTATTCGTCTGACCTGGCATAGTGCTGGTACTTACCGAATTGCTGATGGTCGAGGCGGTGGAGGAGGGGGAACTCATCGATATGCGCCCCTCAACAGTTGGCCAGATAACGGAAACTTGGATAAAGCTCGTCGCTTACTTTGGCCTATCAAACAAAAATACGGAAAAAAACTTTCTTGGGCTGATCTCTTCATTTTGTCAGGAACCATTGCCATGGAATCTATGGGTTTAAAAATCTACGGCTTTGGTGGTGGACGTGAAGACGTATGGGAACCCGAGGACATTTACTGGGGATCTGAAAATAAATGGCTCGCCGATGAGCGCTACAAAGGCGACCGTCAGTTAGATCAACCTCTAGGTGCCGTTCAGATGGGTCTCATCTATGTTAATCCTGAGGGACCCAACGGAAAGCCCGATCCCCTAGCCGCGGCTCGAGATATTCGAGAAACATTCAAGCGCATGGCCATGAATGATGAAGAGACGGTAGCTTTAGTTGCGGGCGGTCATACTTTTGGAAAGGCGCACGGAGCGGCAGATCCTGCTCAATACGTCGGTCCTGAACCCGAAGGAGCGCCCATTCATCAACAAGGGCTTGGCTGGAAGAATTCCTTCGAATCAGGTAAGGGTGAGCATGCCATTACTAGTGGATTAGAAGGCGCTTGGACCCAAAATCCTACCCAATGGGACAATGATTACTTCAATAATTTATTCAACTATGAGTGGGTTTTAACAAAAAGCCCTGCGGGAGCTCAGCAATGGACACCTAAGGATGCATCTGCATCGGGTACTGTCCCTGATGCGCATAATCCAAATAAGAAGCATGCACCCATGATGCTTACAACCGATCTCGCCTTACGCATGGATCCTGCATATGAAAAGATTTCTCGTCGTTTCCATCAAAACCCCCAAGAATTTGCAGACGTTTTTGCTAAGGCTTGGTACAAGCTGACCCATCGCGACATGGGCCCAATTCAACGTTACCTTGGCCCCTTAGTGCCTAAGGAAGAGCTCCTATGGCAAGACCCGGTTCCAACCTCGAATCACCCCTTAGTCGATGCTCAAGATATTGCTCAACTTAAAGCTAAAATCCTGACTTCAGGCCTTTCTATTTCACAACTAGTCAAAACAGCCTGGGGTTCGGCATCAACCTTCCGAGGAACCGATAAGCGTGGCGGTGCAAACGGTGGTCGTATGTGTCTTGCTCCGCAAAAGGATTGGGCGGTCAATCAGCCTGCTGAATTAAGCAAGATTCTTAAAAAACTTGAGGCCGTTCAAAAAGATTTTAATGCTTCTGCTTCAGGCGGAAAGAAAATTTCTTTAGCGGACTTGATTGTTCTGTCAGGCTCAGCCGCTATCGAAGCAGCCGCAAAAAAAGCAGGACATGATATTACTGTTCCTTTCTCTCCCGGACGCACGGATGCTACTCAGGATCAAACCGACGTTGAGTCCTTCGCGGTCCTTGAACCCAAAGCGGATGGTTTCAGAAATTATGCAGCACCCGGATACGAAGGCTTTGTAGCTGAACGACTCATCGATCGAGCCGGTTTACTAACCCTGACTCCTCCAGAAATGACCGTTTTAGTCGGAGGTATGCGCGCACTCAATGCAAACTACGATCAGTCGCCATTAGGGGTGTTCACACAGCAGCCTGAAACCTTGACCAATGATTTCTTTATTAATCTTTTAGATATGAATACCCAATGGGAAATGTCTCAAAAGAATCATGGAATCATGGAAGGTCACGATCGTACGACTGGGCGACTCAAATGGACCGCAACGATTGTTGATCTCGTTTTTGGTTCAAACTCGGAACTCCGTGCCATAGCTGAAGTTTATGCCTGCAGCGATGCCAAGGGTAAATTCATTAACGACTTTGTTGCCGCATGGACGAAAGTCATGAACCTAGATCGCTTTGATCTTCGTCAATAATCCTTGAACCGACAACCCCTCATTCTTGGCTGAGAGTGAGGGGTTCTAAACTTCCTGTCATGAACTCCTTCAAAGGAAACAAAAGTTTTTTGCCCTCAAAACGATGTAAGGTCTGTCATCGAGAAATGGTTTGGAGAAAGTCATGGGCCAAAAATTGGGAGCAAATATTATATTGCTCTGATGCATGCCAAAAGAAAAAATGATGATTGCAAAGTATAGAACTTCATATGGCTAAGGGAATTCGAAATCTCGTAATCATTCTGGGAGACCAACTTAATTTTGATGCTCCCGCTCTTCGCGAGTTTGATCGCGAAAGAGATATGATTTGGATGGCCGAAGTTGAAAAAGAATCGATCCATGTCCCTTCTTCCAAACAAAGGATCACTGTATTTCTTGCGGCGATGCGCCACTTTGCCAAGGCCATCCAAGAGCAAAATTGGCCAATCCTCTACCGCTATCTTGATCAGGAAGATAACGCAGGATGTTTTGAAGAAGAATTAGTTAAAGCTATTAACGCCACAAAACCTCAATGCCTAGTCCTAACTTGGCCGGGTGAATGGAGGGTGTTAGAGATCATTAAGCAAGTCGCTCTCGAGCAGCATGTCCCCTTAGTCATTCATCCTGATACTCATTTCTATTGCTCTCAAGAAGATTTTCGCAACCATGCACAAAATCGTAAACAACTACGCCAAGAATACTTTTATAGGGAATTAAGACAGAAGAACAATATTTTAATGGACGGATCACGCCCCATCGGCGGTCAGTGGAATTATGATGTAGACAATCGTAAAAGTTTTGATAAAACGGGCCCTCCCTCGATTCCTCCCCCCCGTATTCATCAGGCGGATGATATAACTCAGTCCGTAATTGATCTTGTCCGGCATCGATTTAAGGATCATCCAGGTTCTTTAGACACCTTCAATTGGCCTGTGACACGTAAACAAGCATTACAGGCTTTAGAAGATTTTATTCAATTCCGCCTTCCTCACTTTGGTCAATACCAGGATGCCATGTGGACCGATGAGCCTTGGCTTTATCATTCCTTGATTTCATCCTCTCTAAATTTGAAGTTATTAAATCCCCGTGAAGTGATTCAATGCGCCGAAAAAGCCTTTCATCAAGGATCAGTTCCCTTGGCGGCAGCCGAAGGGTTCATCCGGCAAATTGTAGGGTGGCGAGAATACGTTCGAGGAATTTATTGGCACTATATGCCCGACTATCTTCATCTGAATAAAATGCAGGCAAATGAGGAACTCCCCCTTTTTTACTGGAGCGGAACCACGGATATGGCTTGTCTTCGCGAATCTCTAAAACAGACGCTTCGTTTCGGTTACGCCCATCACATTCAACGTTTAATGGTTACCGGACTCTATGCATTACTCTATGGAGTTAGACCTCAATCCGTTCATGAGTGGTACCTCAGTGTCTATGTCGATGCCGTTGAGTGGGTTGAACTTCCTAACACCCTAGGGATGAGTCAATTTGCTGATGGGGGCCTCATGGCGAGTAAGCCCTATATTGCTAGTGGAAAATACATTAACCGAATGAGCAATTATTGCAGTCAATGCCCCTATAATCCCGAGATATCCACTGGCGAAAAGGCATGTCCTTTTACGACTCTTTATTGGGACTATTTGATTCGTCATGAAAAAAAACTTCAATCAAATCCTCGGATGGCAATGCAACTGAAAAACCTCCAAAGACTCTCGGAAGTAGATAAATCAAATATTATTTCTCAGGCCCAAGCCCATCGTGGGGTAAATTCAGGGCTATAGAGGAGTTTAATAATAAGTAAAAAGTCGTATTAGGCGACTAATGTAACTGGCGGAGAGTGGGGGATTCGAACCCCCGGTCCAGGTTTACCCTGAACATTCGCTTAGCAGGCGAACCCGTTCGGCCACTCCGGCAACTCTCCATAGGGGAATGGTTAGATTAACTTTGATTGGCCTAGTCCACAAGGTAAAACCCACGGATCTTGCATGGAAATCCAATTCAGGCGATAAACTAATTAATTCAAGGTGGGTTGGTCGAGCGGTCTAAGGCACCGGTCTTGAAAACCGGCGACGGTTATGCCGTCCGTGAGTTCGAATCTCACACCCACCGCCAATGAATCGAGGTATCGATGTCACTCTCTATCCCGGGTAAAACACTCTTTCAAACCTGGCGTGATCACGACCTCTTTTCAGGGCTATCCGTTTTTCTCGTTGCGATTCCGCTCTGCTTGGGCTTAGCCGTGGCTTCGGGAGCCCCTGCACAAGCGGGTCTTTTGGCGGGCATTATCGGCGGGTTAGTGGTCGCTAGCTTGAGTCGGTCAGCCCTAGCGATTTCGGGACCCGAAGCAGGCTTAGTTGCTCTGACCGCTGCAGGCATCATGACGCTCGGTAGTTTTGAATCATTTCTTTTAGCGGTCATCGCCGCTGGGTTAATTCAAATTAGTTTAGGCGTCTTTAAGGTTGGGCCTTGGATTCACTATGTTCCCATAAGCGTCATGAAGGGTATGATCTCAGGTTTGGGATTGATTTTAATAGGTAAACAGATTCCTGCGGCCCTTGGGACCTCTGTTTCTCTTCAAGATTTAACTCGATCCAGTATTTCCATTCCTGTCACTCTCTTATCTCTTGGGTGTTTTACACTCTATCTTCTATTAAAAAGAAAATCGTCGGCTCCGTTGAAGATCCCCCTTTCTCTTTGGGTCGTGATTATTGGATCCTTACTGACCACGACCCTGACGACATATTCTTGGATTTCTGCGGAGGCGGTTACTCGGATACAAATACCTTCCAATATCTTTTCTGATTTCAAGATCCCTCATTGGTCAAGACTGTTGGAACTTCAAATTTGGAAAGTCGGAATCCCTCTAGGTCTCTTAGCTTCTTTACAGGCACTCCTCTGCGTTAAAGCCATTGATAAACGTGATGTACTCAATCGCGAAACTCCTTTGAATCGAGAATTAATTGCCCAAGGAGTTGGAAATATTTTCTGCGGACTTTTGGGTGCCATTCCTCTCACTGCGGTCATTGTGAGAAGTTCTGTCAATGTAGATGCAGGAGCTCGTACAAGACTTTCTTTTTACACCGAAGGATGCTTGTTGCTCTTGGCAGTTTTGATATTTCCTTGGGTGTTGAATTGTATTCCTTTATTTACTTTGGCGGTCGTATTAATTTTTACCGGCTATAACTTGACCTTACCTTCCATTTATCGAGATTTATGGCGTGAGGGATGGAGAACTTTTGTTCCATTTCTCCTAACAGTTTTAGGAGTTCTATCATTCGGTCTGCTTTATGGGGTTTTGATCGGCATTATTTTTGCATTTATGATTCAGGGTAAACTTACACCGTCGTCTTAAAGTCGAGGAGCCTGGTCTAAAAAAGATTGGGCCTTGGCTAGAGCTCCGTGGGGGTAAGACGCTCCTGTTTTTAAGAAGGTTCTCTCGATTCCTGTAATCGTAGCAGCCATATCGTTCGCTGAAATAAAACCTAAGTGGCCAATGCGAAGAATTTGGCCTTCGAGCACACCTTGGCCCGAAGCCACCACAAGATTTTCCTCCTCCTTGAGGCGTTGGATAAAGGCCCCTGCCTCCGGAAGTATAAAAGCTGTGACGCTATCACCTGGGTGCTTCGAAAAGAGAGGTATTCCCCAATGATCAAGAGCTGCTCGGAGGGAATTGGCAAGGAGATTGGCATTGGCTTGAAGAACTTGGGCTCCCCCCAGGCCATGGATACGGTCGAGTGAGGTTCCTAAAGCCCCCATTAAACCAATGGCAGGTGTCCAAGCCGTTACTTGCTTTTGCTGTGCCTCAAACTCTTTTCGTAAGTCAAAATAAACCCGTGGCAGATGCAGCTCGTGAAGTTGATTTAGATACCGTTCAGAAAGGCCAAGCAAGCTAAGACCCGGATGTATCCCCATGGACTTTTGACTTCCTGTAATTAATACATCAATTCCGCCTTTTATCGAGAGAGGGTGCACGCCCAATCCTGTCATAGCGTCTACCACAATGAGCGCTTGGGGTTGGTGGCGTTGTATCAACGCAACCAATTCTTGTGTACGATGGCGAGTTCCCGTGGAAGATTCGTTATCTTGAAAAAATACCGCCTTAAGAGAAGCAGCACGGGTAAGTAATTGCTCTACCTCTTCGAGATCAAACGTGTGGCCATAGGGTGCCGTGATTTCATAGGTATGGATTTGATGAGCTCTAGCAAAATCCATCCATCGCTCTCCGTAGCGACCTGCATGGAAGACGGCAATCGAACTTCCTGGACTGACAGCATTGAGAAAAGCAGCCTCCATGGCTCCTGTTCCGCTCGCAGTCAAAATCAGGGGCCAATCGTTGGCACCTAAGCCCATGAAGGTCCTAAGATGAGATTGACAATGACCCATCAACGCTTTAAATTCCAATCCTCGATGATGAAAATTCGCAGCCCCTTCGGCGGCTAACGATTCAGGGAGAAGAACAGCTGGCCCCGGGGTCATCAATCGAAGTTTACTCATTGGTCTAGTGTCAGATAATTCTGATCGGCTATCCTTAATTTTTTAGAATGGACTCTTGCTGAACCTGTTCTTGTAAGGCTTTGAATGCCTCAGGGTGATTTTGGCCCCATGTAAGGACCCAGGGAGGGAGGACCTTAATTTCCTCAGTCTTAAATCTACGGATATGACTTAAAAGGATCTGGTTCAAGGCATAGTCTTTAGCAGATGGAGGGACAGGGTAGGGACCTCTCCAAAACTCATAATTCCATCTTGGAATGGCAAAGAAATTCCTAAGAAGGGCCTCCGTAGGCTTGCCCCAGGGACTAAAGGTTCGATCTAGGGGCCCACCGGGTCGAACCCCTACCTTTAGATCCTCACCATATAGATAGTAAAAAATACCCTCTCCTTCCGTCCAGTGCTGTAAGACTCTAAGCGCTTCTTCCATTAACAGCGCCTGGCGTTCGGGGTAAGGGGGGGAAGGGCTACGAAAATCCCAAGGATCCCGGTGAGATGATTCCGACGACGCATAACCAACCTCCGTGATTAAGACCGGTTTTTTAAAACGAACTTCCAAGGCCCGTGCTTTATAGAGGATCCACCACCAATGTTTATAAATAGTTTCACGAGAGGGAAAATCGTTTTCTTTCGTGATGGGATCATAAGTATTCATTCCAATGACATCCAGCGCTTCTCCGAAGTCAAAAGAATCGTGAGCATCAAAATTGACGCTGTAAATAATTTTTCCTATGAAAACTTCTTTCACGGACTGGATTAAATTAATCCAACGGTCCTTAAAGCGCTGAGAACTCTCCATCTCGGTTCCCACTGAATACCATTCCACTGCTTCCTCCTGGGCGAGGCGGGCAAAATGTATATTGAAAGCTTCATAATTAGCCCACCAAAGTTCCCAATCATTGGGCTCAATATTCCCTCGCCAATATTTATCGTCTTTGGCTTCATTAAGAAGATTAAGAGTAGGAAATAGCATCACTCGCATTCCGAGGGATCTTGCTTGACGTATTGTCCGCCGTAAATTCTCATCCGTAGGTGAATTAATGGGGTGCGGAGTAATTTCCTCCGATGAAAATTCATTCATATAGTAGATGAATTGAAGACTCACCGCTCGAACACCTAAGGAAGCCATTCGCTTGAGCGGTTCTCCATAATCAAAATTTGGATCATTCGCATATAATCCCAACACCATCCCTCGAGCCTGAGGGCGGTAATATTCATTTCTTTCAAGTATCAGATGAGTAGGTACTACTACCAAAATAAGCAGTCCTAGGAGCGTTAGGGTCGAAGCAAATCGCCTGAGTACATTCATCTTGGACCTAGGGTTGCCGGCCTCGAATAATTTCAAGTTTCTTTTTCAATGTTGCTTCAGGATAGACCTTACCCCGCCGCTCCATTTCTCTTCTAAATTCCTCCTCATTGAGTGCCATACCATCTGAGGTAGGAGCGAGCCCCTTCCGGATTCGAGCGGCATTAAGAAATGGGTAGGGTTCTGTCGCGAGTTCGGGACTTTTAAGATAGTAGAGGTAGGTCCACCAATGACCTACTAAAAACCAAACCAACAAGATTGACAATCCTTGGAACTGAAGTCGACGCATCCTTGAGGGTTGTTTTCTGATTTTATGCCATTGCGCAGCGGCTACAAGGTTGATGCCAATGATGACGATGATGAACACCATAGTCCCCCATTCATTCTGGGAATACCAACCCCACCCTGTAAGATTAGAAATAAAAGGGTAAAGTAAAATGCCAAAAATAATTTGCAAATGTAAAATATATACCAAAAGAGATTCTCGACTCACAATATCAAGGAGTGAAAAGAGCTTCCACTGATTCCAGCGCGATTTAATAAATCCCAAGAAGCCTCCGATCATAAATACCCAACCTAACCGCTCCATAACACTGGGTAGGGTTTGATTATAAAGGGCATAAAGTTCCCCGCGTGTCCAACCGTTTAATCTCTCGATACCTTTCGAATCAGTGACCCATGTTCCAGTCCATAACCAAGTGTCTTTTTGCCATTGTCCCCATAACCAAATCACTAAACCGACACCAACTAGGACATAGATAAAAGTTGATTCACTCCATCGAGATTGGTCTTCATGGATATCTGTTCGACAGGACGCGTAAAGAGCGCCAAGGGCACTTCCAAACGCCACAAAAGCGAACCAAGGGAACAGGGGGAAAAGTGCAGTAACACCTCGGTCTGAAATTCCATTGAAGAGGCCTCGCACAGGTAAGCTGAGCCATTCGCCAAATCCGGTGATCCAGAGGTAGGGAGAAAACCATGCAATAGCAATTCCTAGGATGAGAGCTGTATATCCAAAAATACTACGATGGCGAATACAACGAGCGAGACCTTGAAGAATTAGTAAGGAGAAAATCACGCATTGTAAAACATCAATCTTAAAAAGTTCTCGAAAAAGTTGCGGTGTACTAAGAACGGTCCACTGCGCAAGCGCTAGACCAGGAGCATGAAGAAGATAAGCGCATAAGAGAATGAAACCATATCGAGGAAGAACCTCCTTAAAAGAACGCAAGGAATCATCGGTTTGAAAAGTCGAGAGTGTCATGCTAAAACCTGCACACATGAGAAAACTCGGAGCCACGAGCCCATTGATGAAATTCAACCAAGCAGGAACGGTTCCTTCATACCAAACATTGGTGGCATGGACCTCAATCATGACGATAACGGCTAAGCCCCTCAAAAGATCAACCCATTCGGAACGACGGGATGGAATTCGATCGGACCAGGTATTGACCATGAGTAACTCCAGTAGAGAGAAGTTCTAAGTCTTAGGGTGTCTTAAAAAGACATAAAATTCAAAGTCTAACCCTCACTAGGGGCCTCAGGGAGTCCTTTCGGCTTGGGTTTCCACGTCTTAACTGCTACATTGAATTTATTAGTTTTTAACCCTTTCGAGGAGCGAAAAGATGTCTGAACTACTGGTTAAAAAAGATCTTGATCGAATTCTTCGTGAAGCTAATGATCCTAATGTAGAAAGTTCCCAAGGAACCCTCAAGCGCCATTTGGGAGCTTTTAATTTGACCATGCTAGGCATCGGAGCGATTATTGGTGCCGGTATCTTTTCTCTCACCGGAACCGCCGCGGCGACCTATGCGGGACCGGGTATTATTTACAGTTTCATACTTGGTGGAATTCTTTGCGCTTTTGCGGGACTTTGTTATGCCGAAATGGCAGCTATGATACCGGTTGCAGGCTCAGCCTATGCCTATTCTTATGCCACCATGGGGGAATTTATTGCCTGGCTCATTGGTTGGGATTTGATTTTAGAATACGCTTTTGGTGCCGTGACTGTCAGTATTGCTTGGTCAGGGTATCTTCAATCGATTCTCAAAAATTTTGATATTCATCTTGGTGATTTTGCTTTACGTTTTTTCGCAGGCCCCTGGACCAATGTAATGCTTAATGATGGCACTATGGCGCGAGGTATTTGGAATATCCCCGCATCCTTTGTGGCCTTGGCCTTAGCGTCTGTTCTTTATCGCGGTGTCCAAGAGAGTGCAAAACTCAACAATGTCATTGTGGTCATAAAAGTGGCCATCGTGGTCACCATCATTATTTTAGGTTTATCAGTTATTGACATGAATAATCTCAACGTTAACCCCAATGCCACCGGTCTTGGCTCCCTCGTTCCTCCTGCAGAAAACGGTCGTTTTGGCTGGGGTAACGGCGGAGTACTGACGGCTGCCGGCGTGGTCTTTTTCGCATATATCGGCTTTGACGCTGTCAGCACAACAGCGCAAGAAGCTAAAAACCCCAAACGTGATCTCCCGATCGGCATCCTGGCTTCCCTAGTGATCTGTACCATTCTATATATTTTGATCTCCCTGGTTTTAACAGGTGTTGTGAATTATAAACAACTCAACGTAGCGGCTCCTATGGGTGTTGGTATCGATAAGATTGTCGAGCTTCGCAGTTGGTCTCCAGCGGTAGGATCTTTTCTAAGTAGTGCCGTCAAAATTGGTGCCATCTCAGGTCTTACATCGGTCATTTTGGTAATGATGTTGGGTCAAACCCGTATCTTCTATGCCATGAGTAAAGATGGCCTTCTGCCTTGGTTCAATAAAGCCCACCCTAAACATGGAACCCCACATACAGCAACAATTCTCACGGGACTTTTTGTGGCGATTTGTGGAGGTCTCATGCCTCTCGGACTTGTTGGAGAATTAGTCAGCATTGGTACGCTATTAGCCTTCCTTTTGGTTTGTATTGGTGTTCCGATACTTCGTATTACAAATCCTCATGTTGAACGTCCTTTCAAAGTGCCGGCTCCATGGGTCATTGGGCTAATCGGCGCAGGCTTTTGTGCATGGCTTATGTTTAACTTGCCCCATGACACGTGGATTCGACTTATGCTTTGGATGGAAGCGGGTCTATTAATCTATGCATGCTATGGTTGGCGACATTCGAAAATGGCCTCCGAGTCCGCTGAGAGAAAATCTATCAACATGACCTTAGTAAGGGTTGCTGTGCTCACGTTGATCCCCACGCTTATTTGGGCTTATCTAACTTTTGGTAGGGCTTAATCCCCACCTTTTTCATGACTCTTGCTAAAACAAAAATCCGTTTTCGCTATCGTCTCGAATACGCCCTCTTTAGAGCGTTGGATGGTATCTTAGCCGCGTTACCTTGGAATTTAATTTTGACTCTTGGGGAGATGGTTGGGTTGCTTTTCTGGGCCTTGGATGCTCGTCATCGTCGAGTGGTTCGGCGTAATTTAAGGTCCTCGAATCTCTCCTTAACTTCAAAGCAAATAGATGGGCTCACTCGGCATACGTTCACGCACTACGGATCATTCTTTTTAAGCTTGATTAAATTAAGACACGCTTCTAGAGAGGAACTACAACAGTGGGTTCATATCCGTGGCTTGGAATATTTCGATGAAGCCCAGAGGGAAGGTAAAGGCTTCATTCAACTGACAGGCCACTATGGTCACTGGGAAGCCATTGCCTTGGCTCAAAGTGCAGAGGGTCGGTCCCTATATGTGATTGGTCGTGCGCTTGATAATCCATTGCTTGAAAAAATCAGTATAGATTTTCGAACTCGTATGGGTAATCGGGTTATTTTAAAGGACGGCGCCCTGCGAGAATCTATCAAGGTCCTTAAGGAAGGTTGTGGAGTTGGATTCCTGCTTGATCAAGATGGCTTAGGCGGGGGAATTTTTGTTAAATTCCTGGGCCAATGGGCCTCTACGCATCCCTCAGCAGGAGCTTTAGTCACCAAATACCAAATTCCCATCCTTCCGGTCTTTAGTTGGATGGATCAGGGTCGTATCCAGGTCCAGTTTCAGCCATTGGTCCGGATTCCAAACTCGGGAGACGCCGATCGAGATACTTGGGTCGCAACTCAAGTCATGACACGATTGCTTGAGGCTCAAATCCATCGGGATCCCCGATGGTGGTTTTGGCTGCATAATCGCTTTAAAACCCGCCCAAATCCACAAGATCCAGGCCTCTCTCCCCTTCCGCCCAAGGAGTGGGTAGAATTGAGTAAGTCCATATAAATCGGAGCCCCCTGCGGGGCTCTATCATTTCAAGGGGACACCATGCCCAAGCACGTCTTAGCCAAGCTTGAATCTGAATTACGGGAGCTAAAGCAATCTCTATTGAATGAGATTCCTCAAGAAATTTCTCGTGCGGCAGGCCAAGGAGATCTCTCCGAAAATGCCGAGTATGAACAAGCCCTTGCAAAGCGCGATATGTATCAATCCAAAGTCGTCGCCCTCGAAAAACGTATCACGGAGATTTCATCTTTAGATACGAGTCGCTTGCCCAAAGATAAGGCTGCCTATGGTTCTGAATTAACAGTACTTGATCTCGATACCAACGAGAAGAAAGTCTACAAACTTGTTTTACCGGAAGAGCTGTCCGAGGATCATAAAGAGTATCTATCGATCTCCTCTCCAGTGGGTATGGCACTCGTCGGACAGGAAGAAGGTAATGAAGTCCGTGTGACGATTCCGAGAGGCACTCTTAGTCTAGAAATTGTCAAACTTAAAACCGTCCACGATCTTAAAAAATAAACTGAGGTCACCATGACCAAGTCATCTAAAAGAAATCAAACATGTTCTTTCTGCGGGAAACCCGATACTGAGGTGGCCCAACTTCTTGCAGGACCCGAGGCGTTCATCTGTGATGAGTGCATTGAGGCAGGTCAACTTCAAATCAAGATGTCTCGAGCCGAAAAGATACCTGTAAAACATGAGGCCAAACTCGCACGACCTAAAGAAATTAAAGCTTATCTTGATGAATACGTGATTGGTCAAGAAAGCGCCAAGAAACGTCTCTCGGTAGCGGTTTACAACCACTATAAACGCATCCTCAACCCTCTCAAAACTTCAGTGAATGCCGTTGAATTGGCAAAATCTAACATCTTACTCATTGGACCTACCGGAACCGGTAAAACTCTATTAGCACAAACCCTTGCCCGAATATTAGATGTGCCGCTCGCGATGGCTGATGCAACCACTCTGACGGAAGCAGGTTATGTGGGAGAGGATGTGGAGAACATTCTTACCAAATTACTCCAAGCGGCAAACTATGATATTGACCGTGCCCAAAAAGGCATTGTTTTTATCGATGAAATTGATAAAGTAGGCCGAAAAAGCGAGAACCCATCGATTACCCGAGACGTGAGTGGCGAGGGTGTTCAGCAGGCTCTCCTCAAACTTATTGAGGGGACGGTAGCCAATGTTCCTCCACAGGGGGGACGTAAACATCCTCATCAAGAATTTATTCAAGTGGATACCAGCAATATTCTCTTCATTTGCGGAGGAGCTTTTGGTGGTATTGAAGACACCATTAAACAACGTATTCGAGCGAAAGCCGTTGGCTTTGGATCCACCCCTAGTTCCAAAGAGTCGCTCGAAGATTTCCTGCCCCTCGTCGAGCCCGAAGATATTATTAAGTTTGGTCTTATTCCTGAGTTAGTAGGCCGTTTACCTGTGGTTGCAACACTGGAAGCGCTCGATCGCGAAGCCCTTGTGCGTATTTTGACTCAGCCTAAGAATGCAATTACGAAACAATTTATCAAACTTTTGGACATGGATGATGTTGAATTAAGCTTCGAAGAAGGCGCCCTCGAAGCGATTGCCCATCAAGCGATGGCTCGCAAGCTAGGAGCTCGAGGTCTTCGTTCGCTCTTAGAGCAAATTCTTTTAGAGCCTATGTATGAATTACCTTCTAAAGCTCGAGAAAAAAAAGAACCTTTACGTATCACTCGCAAGCACGTTGAAATGGTCCTCGGGCTCCCTCCCGATTCTATTTCTGTTGCAGGATAAGGCATGACCAATTTTTTTTCTTCTCACCTGCTTCATTTCATCATCATGGGTACAGGTATCGCTATCATCATGGGACTTCTAACTCCGACACAGCGCTTTGAACGTACCAAAAAAAGTATTATCAAATACTGGTTCGGACTTATTGGGATTGGGCTATTGTTGGGGTGGCTTATGTACTTCTTCCCGAGGAATCCAATTCGCTTTTAGGTTGTTGAAGAGGTTAGTTATAGTTGTTTTTCGTGATGTCGGCTGTGTATCTCGATCAGTTGGTACCATTGATTAATAGTAAGAAACCCCATCATCGGATGATCCCAGCCTCGATTCGAAGGAATCAAGTCTAGAAGAGGTGTTACTTTATTGAGTTGCATTTTGAACTTATCAAGAAGTTCGGATGCTTCTTCCTTAGATAGTATACGGACCTCATCTTGAACTACCTTGGGCGCTTTAATCTTCTTGGGTCCCAAAGTGCCAAAGAAAAAAATTAAGTACACAATTAAAGATTGAGACTTAGTCTGCTCATGGGTCTTTGTGGGCCATGCTTCTATCCTGGCCAAAATCCATCCGTGAACTCCTAGAACGTGACTAAAGACTTGACTGCGCGACCATCCTCCTGATTCAGGGGGGCAAGTGAAGGCTTCCTCTGAAGACCCTTGCAGAATACGTTCATAGGAGGCGAGTGAATACAGAATCTTTTTTTGTATTTGTTGTGGTTGCACGGTACGAAGATCTCGGTCTGCTCATTACTATTATAGAGTTTAAAAAAAAGAGGCCGCGAGGGCCTCTTTTTGAGGAGAAAAACCACCGGATTAGAGGTCGAGTTCTTTGAACGCATCTCCAAGTGTTGGTTTCTTGAAGGGTTCAAGTCTTAACTTCGCATTTTCATCTTCCGTTGGGGAAGAAGTACTACCCTCTTTCATCTGTTTGACGGAGAGACCAATGCGATGTTCTTCAGGGTCAAGTTTTACAATCTTCATCGTGAGTTCTTGACCGATTTGGAATTCAGTATTGATATCCTGAACGGAATTCTCCGATAGCTCGGTCACGTGGACCAACCCTTCTATACCCGAACCGAGATCGATAAAGGCACCAAAGTCCGTGAGACGGACGATGGGAGCCGTTAGAACATCGCCTACATGATGAGCATTGAAGAAGATTTCCCAAACATTGGGTTCGAGTTGTTTTACACCCAAACTTAACCGTTGTGCCTCGGGGTCGAGACTTAGAACTTGGGCCGTGAGACTGTCTCCCTTTTTGACAACTTCACCCGGATGCTTGATCTTCTTTGTCCAGGAAAAATCTGAGACATGCACGAGACCATCAATGCCCTCTTCTAGCTCCACAAAAGCACCAAATTCAGTAATGTTGCGAACGGTTCCCGTCACAGACATGCCAGGTTTATATTTCTCAGCTAATTCAAGCCAAGGATTAGTGGTAATTTGTTTCATACCAAGGCTAATACGGCGATTATCGAAATCGATACCTAGAATCACGGCTTCCACTTGATCGCCTAGATTTACCATACCCTTGGCTGATTTGATCTTCTTAGTCCAAGACATTTCGGAGACATGGACTAGTCCTTCAATACCTGGTTCGAGTTCCACAAAGGCGCCGTAATCCGTAATGGAGACGATCTTTCCTTTGACGGTGGCATTAACTTGATATCGATCTTGCACGGAGAGCCAAGGATCAGGGAATTTTTGTTTATATCCCAAAGAGACGCGTTCGGTTTCCTTATCGTATTTCAAGATAGCGACTTCAACCTTGTCTCCGATTTGGAACATTTCTCCTGGATTATTAAGACGGCCCCATGACATGTCGGTGACATGTAAGAGCCCATCAATTCCACCTAGATCTACAAAAGCGCCGTATTCAGTAATATTTTTTACAATACCTTCAACCAGTTTGCCTTCCTCGAGGGTGAGAAGGGTCTCTCCCTTAAGTGTGGCGTTGATGGTTTCCATAAAAACTTTACGGGACAAGACGATATTGCCGCGTCGTCGGTTGACTTTAATGACTTTCATGTCGAATTGTTTACCCAAATAGGGATCTAAATTACGAACCGGCTTGGTATCGACTTGAGATCCGGGTAAGAAGGCGCGGATACCGATATCCACGCTGAGGCCCCCTTTGACTTTTTCGACCACGGTACCAGTGACAGTCATGTTTTCCTTGAAAGCTTTTTCAACTTCATCCCAGACTTTCATCTTGGAAGCACGTTCTTTGGAGATACGAACGTTGCCGTTAGCATCTTCTAGATGTTCCAAGAGGACTTCCACCACATCGCCTACGGCGAGGGTGCTAGTACCGTCAGGATTATTGAATTCATCCAGGTTAACGGTGCCCGTCCCTTTGTAACCGACGTCAATGATGACATCTTTGCCACGAATATCCACCACGTGACCGGTGACGAGTTGGTCTTCACGAAGGCCCCGGGCTTCACCCGAGAGGGCCTCAAGAAACTCATTCGTTTCTGGGGTGTGGTCCTCGAGTAGAGAACCGTCAAGCACGGTAAGGTTACCCATCTTTTTAGGGGCCTTGCCTTTAATGGTATTGAGTAGTTTGGACATGCAGTCCACCTCTTCTTTTAGTTGCCTCCCCGTTTCCTTTTGGGGGGCTGGAATCCCGGCACAGACTCTCCGGCAGAACTATTAGTTTGCCCACGATTAGCCAAAAAACCAAGGGAAAAAGAGAAGTTCAGACCGAGACGACGGTCAACTCCGGGTCAATTTTTTGATGGATGAGATTTTCAATCGCCGCGAGGGTGCCCGTCAGACTGCTGGGGCAGGTCCCACAAGCGCCTTGATAGCGTATGAGGATCTGCTTTTCATGTCGTCCTATAACCTCAAGGCCACCTCCGTCGGAGGCTAAGGCGGGCAAAATCGTTTCGTTTAGGACCGCTTGGACCTTCTGAAGAATCGGATCATTGGGATCATAAAGATCGCTTGCGACCCGAGAGGGAGGGGCGTCGATGGGCGTATCGGTAACTTGGAAAGAACGGATGGGGGCTGCGAGTTTGGGTAAGAGGTCGGTCCAGGTGGTGTGGTCATCCTTTGTAACGGTGATCCATTTATCCTGCATGTAAATTGACAGAACATGACCCACCTCAAATAAACTTTTGGCCAGAGGATCAGACGCAGCCACTTCAACCGAAGCAAAGTTTTTAGGAAATCCCTTCGCGATACTCTCTTTCAAGAGAAACTTAACGGCATTGGGGTTGGGGGTATATTCGATTTCTGCAATTTTTGGCACAGTTACTCCGTGGAAGCAATGGGAGAACCATCAAGCGCACTTTGAAGGGTGGCCCAAGGGAGGACAGCGCATTTGACACGTACAGGTAAATTTTTGACCCCTTGAAAGACCACTAGTTTCCCGAGATCTCCATGTGCCGCCGGATTCCATTCACCTCGAACTAAAGCTCGAAAGGCTTGGATGAGTTTTAAAGCATCTTGAACGGTCTTCCCTTTGACCGCTGTGGTCATGAGAGAGGCACTCGAGACATCAATAGCGCATCCTCGGCCTTCAAATTGAATATCTTCGATGATGCCTTCTTGGACTATCAAGGTGAGATAGAGTTGATCGCCGCAGAGGGGGTTGTGGCCTTCCGCTTGATGGGTACAACTATGGATTTTGCCAAAATTACGAGGCTTTTTATTATGTTCTAGAATGACCTGTTGATAAAGTTCCCTTGGATCAGCCATGGAACATCTCCACAGATTTCTGAGTCGCTTGGATGAGCGCATCGACATCGGATTCATTGTTGTAATAAGCGATCGAGGCTCGTGTCGTTGCTGGCACCTGAAATCGATCCATTAAAGGTTGGGCGCAATGATGTCCGGCACGGATCACGATGCCCTCATGATCGAGTAAAGTTCCAAGATCATGGGGGTGTACTCCGTCCACCACAAAAGAGATCACACTGACTTTGTCGGAAGATTCTCCGAGGATGCGAAGACCCGGTATTTTCTTTAAACCTTCAGAAGCTCGTCGAAGTAGGTGTTGCTCGTGAGCATGCACGTCTTGAGGATTGAATTTGGAAAGATATTCAATAGCTTCTCCTAAGCCGATAGCGGCGGCGATCGGAGGTGTTCCGGCTTCAAATTTTCCAGGGGCCTCGATATAGGTGGTCCTATCCCACGTGACGGAGAGAATCATGTTCCCACCTCCATGCCATGGAGGCATTGCATCTAAGAGGGCTTTGCGACCGTAAAGGACTCCAATACCGGTAGGACCAGAGAGTTTATGTCCACTGAAGGTATAAAAATCGGCGCCAAGATCTTGAACATCCACAGGGAGATGAGCAACGGCTTGTGCACCGTCCACTAGGACCATCAAAGAGGGAATCTGCTTTTTAGCCTCGGTAATAATTTTTTTGATCGGATTAATGGTACCTAGAACATTGCTGACATGCGTCAAGGCCAAGACTTTGGTCTTGGGTGAGAGCACTTTTGAGAGTTCGTCGAGACGAAGTTCGCCTCGATCACTGACAGGAATTACCGCAAGGTGGGCGCCAACAGATTGAGAGAGCATCTGCCAAGGGACAATATTGGCATGATGTTCCATTTCAGTCAGACAGATCGTATCCCCTGCTTGGATATTTTGGCGGCCCCACGTTTGAGCGACGAGATTGATTGCTTCCGTTGTTCCACGTGTCCAGATGATTTCTTTGGACGAAGACGCCTTGAGAAACCGAGCTACGGTATCCCTAGCTTTTTCAAAGTGATCAGTCGCTTGTTGACTGAGAGTTGAGACTCCACGATGTACATTGGTATGTTCGTACATTTCGTATTGGCGCATACGTTCACTCACGGAGCTAGGCATTTGCCCACTGACCGCACTGTCTAAGTAATAAAGAGGCTTTTCATGGAAAGGTCGATCGAGAAGAGGAAAATCTTTTCGGATATCACTCACAGAGTAGGTCACGAGAGTTCCCCTAGGCTACCGACATGAAGTCGATTAATAATTTCTTGCTTAAGGACCCTTTGAAGCGTGGGGACTTGAATCCGCCCCAAGAGATCAGAAGCAAAAGCAAAAAGGAGGAGCCCTTTTGCGGCCGACTCAGAAAAACCTCGGCTTTGAAGATAAAATAATTCGTCAGGATCGAGTTGACCAATAGTAGCGCCATGAGCACATTTCACATCGTCGGCATAGATTTCAAGTTGAGGTTTGGTGTCAATACTTGCATGATCACCCAAAATTAAGTTTCGACTCTGTTGTTGGGCATCTGTTTGTTGTGCATTGAGTGCTACTAAAATCTGCCCATTAAAAATTCCTTTACTATGATCCTGGGCAATACATTTATGAAGTTGACGGGACTGAGCACGAGGATGTGCATGGTGAATAAAACTGTGGGTATCACCGACTTGCTCGTCGGTTAATAAACACAAGCCATCCAGCCCAAGGCTCGCTGCTTCGTCTAAGCAGATATCAGGGATATCACGGCGAAGTCGAGATCCAAGGCCCACTGTGCGAACCCCTAAATAAGACTCCCGTCCGACTTTAGCTTGAAGGTAGGAGAAATGAAATGACTCGGAGGAATCGAAATGAAGGCGTTCAAAGTTCATTCGTGCTTCTTTTTCAATTTCAACCGTCACAACTGAAATAAAATGATATCTGCCGGAACCGTTGAAGCGCTCAACAATTTGTACTTCAGCCCCTGATTCCACTACGATATGAAGACGCGAAAAAGCCAAAGCTACGTTTTGAGTAGATCCTTCGAGAATATTTTCTAGATAAATAGGCTCTTTGCCTTGAAAATTCTTTTGAACTCGCAATTCGTAGGCCTCAGGAAAGAAAGCTTGATTCATTCGAAAAAAATAATCTTGATCTAAACGAGATGAAGAACGAACTACGGGGGCAAGGGGACGTAACGTAATGCCTTGAGGAATGATGATCGGTGGTTGGAGTTGACCCTGATTCCAGTAAAGGCGAAGTACGGTGGGTTCGACCTGAGAAGAGAGCGGAGCTTGAATGGAGGAAGGAAGGGTATACATCGCCTCTTGCAGAGGGCGTAAATCAAAGTATTTCCAGTCTTCATCCCGAAGGGTGGGGAAGGGCATCGAAGCCCAGGCTAATTGGTCTTGTTGCTGCAGGGATCGCCAGGGAGAGCAAGCCTGCGCCTTCAAGAGGGCGACCGGAAAGAAAGAGGCCAAAGACGTCACCATTAGGGACGAGTCTCCTCGAGGAGCCAATCGTATCCTTCTTTTTCTAGTCGAAGGGCTAATTCTGGGCCTCCTGATTTAATGATCTGACCCGATTGAAGGACGTGAACAAAGTCAGGAGCGACATGGTCAAGGAGACGCTGATAGTGAGTAATTAGAATGGTGGCATTATCGGGTCGTCGGAGTTGGGTAATGGCACTTCCGACGATACGAAGAGCGTCGATATCTAATCCAGAATCAGTTTCGTCCAAAATTGCGAGCGCAGGATTCAAGACAGCCATCTGTAAGATCTCATTTCGTTTCTTTTCACCACCCGAAAAACCCTCGTTGACACTTCGATCAAGAAATATATCGCTCATACCGACGAGAGCTGTTTTGGTGTGAATAAAATCTTCAAATTCTAAGGGATCGAGTTCTTCATTTCCAAGAGCTTCAGCTCTTTTGTTGTAAGCCATGCGTAAGAACTGGGAATTACTGACTCCTGGGACTTCGATGGGATATTGAAATCCCAAAAAGAGACCTTGGCGAGCCCGCTCATCGGCCTCCATGTCGAATAAATTCTTGCCGAGAAAGGTCACTTCGCCTCCGGTGACCTCATAGGCGGGATGACCCGCCAGGACTTTGCCTAGCGTGCTTTTTCCGGAACCATTGGGGCCCATGATGGCATGGATTTCACCCGCTTTAATTTCTAAAGAGATCCCTTTGAGGACGGGAGTTTCTTGTACGGAAGCGGTTAAGTTTTTAATAGAGAGCATGACGAGATCCTTATCCAACACTGTTTTCAAGTTTGAGACTGAGAAGTTTGGTGGCTTCCACAGCGAATTCCATAGGAAGTTCTCGGAAAACTTCTTTACAAAAACCATTAATGATCATGGAAATAGCTTCTTCAGGATTGATGCCTCTCTGTTGAAGGTAGAAGATCTGATCTTCTCCGATTTTACTGGTGGTCGCTTCGTGTTCTACTTTGGCCGAAGGATTCTTAACTTCCAGATAGGGGAAGGTATTGGCGCTAGAGAGAGAGCCGATCAGCATGGAATCACATTGGCTGAAATTACGTGCCCCTTGGGCTTTAGGCGACACTCGGACAAGTCCCCGATAGGCGTTTGAACTCTTTCCGGCAGCAATGCCTTTCGAAATAATGGTGCTTTTTGTGTTTCGCCCGAGATGAATCATTTTAGTGCCCGTGTCGGCTTGCTGATAATGATTCGTAAGCGCCACGGAATAAAACTCTCCCACGCTGTCATCGCCTAAGAGAATGCAGCTCGGATATTTCCAAGTGATGGCGGATCCTGTTTCAACCTGTGTCCAACTGATTTTACTTTTGATCCCTTTGCATAAACCGCGTTTTGTGACGAAGTTAAAAATCCCTCCTACGCCCTTTTCATCGCCCGCATACCAATTTTGGACGGTACTGTACTTGATATCTGCATGATCAAGAGCAATCAGTTCTACGACCGCTGCATGGAGCTGGTTGGTATCAAATTGTGGGGCAGTACACCCCTCGAGGTAGCTCACGGTGGCTCCTTCTTCCGCCACAATGAGAGTGCGCTCAAATTGACCACTCTCTTTGTTATTAATACGGAAGTAGGTCGACAAGTCCATAGGGCACTTCACCCCTTTGGGGATGAATACAAAAGACCCATCGGTAAACACAGCGCTGTTGAGTGCGGCAAAGAAATTGTCACTCGGGGGGACGACGGAACCAAGATATTTTTTGATGAGTTCAGGATGCTCTTGAACAGCTTCGCTAAAGGAACAGAAAATAATTCCTTCTTTAGCCAGACGATCTTTGTAAGTAGTGGTGACAGATACTGAATCAAATACAACATCTACAGCTACGCCCGCAAGAGTAGCTTGCTCATGAATCGGAACGCCTAGTTTTTCAAAAGTTCGAAGTAGTTCCGGATCCACTTCATCCATGGAGGCATATTTGGGTTTCTTGGGCTTAGGAGCCGAGTAGTAGACAATCTCGTTATAGTTTGGTTTAGTGTAGTGAACATGTGCCCACTCAGGTTCGGTCATAGTGAGCCAATGTCGATAAGCTTTGAGCCGCCAAGCCAAAAGCCACTCTGGCTCTTGTTTTTTGGCCGAAATTAAACGGATCACATCTTCGGAAAGTCCTGCAGCCACCGATTCTGATTCAATGTCCGTCACAAAGCCATACTTGTAGGCTTGACCGGTTAGAGTGGTTAAATCTTGGGCCATAAGGGCTACTAATCTCCAAAGTTAAGTATAATTGTGGACTTAAAAAGTCCACAATTAAAAATCCAGAACAAAGGCGGAATTATTGGGGTCAAAGTCTAAGTCTTGGAATGTTTGCCGTTAGAAAGCTCGTCGAGAAGCTCCTCCATTTGACTTTTTAGATTTTGGGCTTGCTTGTCTGAGAATTCATTGGAATAACAGGAGAGGCCTTCTCGAAGCGTGGAAATAGCCTCCTTTCGTTTTCCTGCGGCTGCATAAGCTGTAGCCAGTTGAAGAAAATCGAGCAAACTTGGATCGAGATCAAGGACCGGGAGCAGTAGGGGCGGTATTTGTTCAGGGTGATTAAGAGATAAAAGCATTTGGCAGAGCAATGTTCGTGCTCGAGCTGCTTGACCGGGGAGTGGATGCTGGTAAAGGCTTCGTACCTCCTCAAGATCGTTTTCATTAACCTCATTATTCATCATCAAAAATGATTTAAAAGCTAGTACGGCTTCCCATGCCCCTGAAGTCTGAGGGTATTTCTGGAGGTAGCCTTTGAGTGCCTCGACAATGTCGGCATTTTTCTTTTCTTTGATTAAATACTCCATCGAAAGATGAAGAGCTGCAAAGCAAAGGCGGGGATGATGATCGGAAACAGAGAACTTTAGGGCTTTTATAGAACCCATGGCGGTATTTTTCTTAAACTGGAGAAGTGTTTCTAACCACTCGAGACGGTCGGTGATCTCTTTGCGTCGAGCTTTTTTTAAGAGTGGGTCAGCGAGGGAATAACTTCCTTCTTCAATGAGGTCTTCGGCTTCATTGAGCAGAGCTTTGGTGAGGTTAGACCCATCTCGGGCTGATCTAAACTGAAGATGAGTTTGCGCATCGAGCATAAGAAGCAGGGATCGGTCTTGGGGAGATTTTTCTAGAAGCCCATGAAGAATCTCGTAGGATTTGGTTCGCTCATTCTGTAGTAAATAAGATTCTGCGAGTCGTTCCCGTAGCATCGAATCGCTAGGGTAAAGTGCCGTCGCCTCCTGAAAAATCTCTTGGGCACGAGCACCGTCACCACGCGACAAATATATCTCCCCTAATCGAGAGAGTGTTTCGCTATCTCGGCGCCGACCTACCGCTTCAAGGGCAGCCAAAAGAGCTCCTTCAAGATCCCCTGTTTCTTCCAACAAAGTTGCCAATTGAAGACGTGGCTCGGCTTCATCAGGTCGTAAATCCGAGGCCGTATTAAGAGCTACCATGGCCTGTTCAGATTTTTCTCCGATTTCTTGGTAAAGTTTCCCAAGAAGCATCCACCCTTCAAAATGACGGGGGCTGAGGGATACGACTTTTCTCACCATTCCTTCGGCTTCAGTTAATTGAAAATTAGACTCCAGCAGTGATGCCGTCAAAAAGAGAAGCTCATAGTTTTTCGGTTCAACCACTAAGGCTTGTTGAAGCCGCTTACAGGCTCCGGTCAAATCTCCCTGCTCAAGAAATCCACTAGTTTCTAGCAAGGCACGTTTAATAAGAGCAAGATTCTTGGGACGCGTTAGTGGGACAATACGTGTTCGGTAGCGACCAAAGATCTCTCTCGCACTGATAAGGTGCAAATTATCATCAACTAAATCTTCCCATCGATCTTTAAAGGCAAGAACGTTGAGTTGCTTATGCTGTTCCATTTCTTGAACGAGGGCTAACATGCCATTTCGAAGAACAATCTCAGCTCGTTCAAGCTTACCCAATTGCTCAGAGATAGATTCGAGATAACTCTCAGCCCGGCGCAGAGTTTCCTCAGCTACGGTGATACGCTCTAAAAAATGCTCTTCAAGATCCTCGCTTGTTTCATCCATAGGATCATCCCAGCGCTCTTCACCCGTAACGATTAAAAGCTTAGTACCGCATTTGCTACAAGTCGATCCTTCTCCGCTATTCCAAGCGAGACAACTTTGACAAAAGGAACCTGAGAGATCACTAGGCATCTCTTCATACTAAGGGATGCCTAGGATTTTTATTAGAGGACTTCAGAAGAAAAATTCGTTATGCACTTTTAAGTGTGCTGTCGATCTTTGCTGCTAATGACTGCATCATTGGCAGAAATTCTTTGGGTAACCGTGCAGACAATTTGGTGAATAGTTCTTCATGCCCTTTTATTTCAGCGTTCCATTCATCCTTATTGATCTCCATGAGTTCGTTGAAATGCAAGAGATCAAATCCCATGATTCCCTCAAGGTTAATATCTTCAGGTCGCGGAACAATGCCAAGAGCCGTTGAGGCCCCCTGAGCTTTTCCATGGATGCGCTCGGCAATCCATTTTAGAACCCTCATGTTTTCGGTATAGCCTGGCCAAATATATTTACCTTGGGGATCTTTTCGGAACCAGTTCACGAGAAAAATCTTAGGTGCTTTTTTTAATTTTTTCCCTAGATCGAGCCAATGCTGAAAGTAGTCGCCCATGTGATAGCCGCAGAAGGGAAGCATCGCAAATGGATCTCGCCGAACTTCGCCAATTTTTCCTGCCGCTGCGGCGGTTGTCTCGGATCCAATCGTCGCTGCAAGATAGACGCCACTATTCCAATCGGAAGATTCGACGACTAAAGGGACAGATGATGCACGGCGACCACCAAAGATGAATGCATCAATGGGGACACCTGCGGGATCTTCCCAGGCTTCGTCAATACAAGGACATTGACTCGCGGGCGTGGTAAATCGTGCATTGGGATGGGCGGCAGGTTTACCGGACTTAGGATCAAAGGGTTTCCCCGTCCAATCGGTGAGGCCTTCGGGAACCTGATCGGTCATGCCTTCCCACCATACATCTCCGTCGTGAGTAAGGGCCACGTTAGTGAAGATGGAGTTTTTGGTGATCGTATACATAGCATGAGGATTTGTTTTCATAGCCGTATTAGGGGCTACGCCAAAAAAACCAGCTTCAGGATTGATGGCACGAATTTTTCCTTCTTTATCAATCTTGAGCCATGCAATATCATCCCCAACTGTCGTAACTTTATATCCTTTAAATAGTTCAGGAGTTTGCATCATGGCAAAATTCGTTTTTCCACAAGCACTCGGGAAGGCAGCGGCAACATAAGTCTTTCTATGAGTTGGAGATTCGAGACCTAAAATCAACATATGTTCAGCGTGCCAACCTTCAGCTTTAGCCATCGTGCTGGCAATACGAAGGGCAAAGCATTTTTTTCCTAGCAAGGCATTCCCGCCATAACCGGAACCGAAACTCCAAATTTCCTTGGTTTCAGGGAAGTGACAGATGTATTTGTTATCAGGGTTGCACGGCCACGGGACATCTGCTTGGCCTGGATTCAATGGGGCACCGACACTGTGAAGAGCCGGAACAAAGTCACCATCTTTGAGAATATCGAAAACAGCTTTACCCATACGAGTCATGATTTTCATATTTACAACTACATAAGGAGAGTCAGTTAGTTCTACACCAATCTGCGCAATAGGACTTCCCAGGGGACCCATACTAAATGGAACAACGTACATTTTTCGCCCACGCATACAACCCTTGAAAAGTCCCGTGAGGATGTCCTTCATTTCCGCAGGATCTTTCCAATTATTATTAGGACCTGCATCCATTGGATCTTTTGAGCAGACAAATGTGCGGTCCTCGACTCGAGCAACATCCCCAGGATCAGAGAGGGCTAAAAAAGAATTGGGTCGTTTGGATGGGTTTAGACGTCGAAAAGTTCGACTTTGAACCATCTGCTCGCAAAGGTGGTCGTATTCTTCTTGGGATCCATCGCACCAATAAATAGAATCAGGCTCGCAAAGCATAGCAACTTCTTCGATCCACTTGGTCAGTTTTGAGTTTTTGACGTAGTCGGGCGTTTGAAGGTTCATTTTAGGAATTCCTTAAGGCAGCGATAGTTACAATTCTTACTTTATCATTTTGCAATCAAGGAATCGCATGAAGATTTTAAGAATGCTAGACAAGGGATTTGTTCTATATAAGGCCCTAATCTATGAAATCATTATAAGGAGTGAAGGTTCCCTGATGACGCTGGATAATTGGCTTAATATTCCACACGCTATTCCCTTGGTTTTAGTGATGTGGATGGCTGGTCTCTTGGGTTCCGTTGGGCATTGTGCCGGGATGTGTGGTCCGATCGTCCTTAGCTTTGGTGTGGCTCAAACAGAAACGAAAAGACCCCAATGGAAACAGCATCTTTTTTTCCAACTAGGCCGAGTAACGACATATATGATTCTTGGTGCTGTGATTGGTGGCCTGGGTTCCTTTTCTCGTATTCAAAGTGTCCAAGAAATGGCGGATTGCTGCAAGGTGGAAGGACAAGTATTACTATCCATGGAAGCCTGGCCCTGGCAACTGTGGCTCAAACTAGCCATCGGTTTTGCGATGACAACTTTGGGGATTTTTTTAACCCTAGGCCGTCGAGCAGACGCCCTCATGGAATTTCAACTACCCGATCGACTTCAGCGTTTTTTAGGACGTAGTATTAAATGGGCTAATTTTCCCTACGGGGTGGGCATGATTTGGGGACTCATTCCGTGTGGCTTAGTCTATATGATGTTACTCAAGAGCCTCGAAATGGGCTCTTGGCAGATGGGAGCCTTGGGGATGGGATCTTTTGGCCTCGGTAATCTTCCCCTTCTTTTTGCCTTAGGATTTATCTCGACTCAGATATCCAAACGATGGAAACATCGGCTACTTCGTATAAGTGGAATATTGGTGACGGGCTTAGGGATTTTTATTTTATCTCAAGCTGTTCAGTTATTAAAATTAGCTTCTATGACTTCTTGAATTGTGAGGTGCTACGATGACTTCCTCTATTTCTCCTCTGGCTGCTGCCCTTGGTAAAATTCCTAGCGGACTGGCTATTGCTACCTCGGCGGCCGCTCAGGGTCGAACCGCCTTCCTTGCCTCGTGGTATCAACAAGTCAGTTTTAACCCTCCCCTAGTGGCACTCTCGATCAAATCCGGTCGCCCCATTGAATCACTGATCGAAGAAAGTGGTCTGATTGGTCTTAATTTACTTCGCGAAGGAGATTTTATAAGTCTAAAAAAATATGGTAAGGGTTTTGAGCCTGGGATAGATCCTTGGGCTGACGATCCCTCGGCATTACTAAGTCAATACTCTACCCCTCTGTTAGCTAACGGCTATGCTTGGCTTTTATTGAAGTTCATTAAAAAAATCGATGTAGGGGGAGATCACCAGCTTTTCATTGGAGAGGTCATAGAGGGCCTTTTTCAGGGAACCGAAAATGAAAAGCCCTATACGCATATCCGAAAAGATGGGTTGGGATATTAAAGTGTCTACTCATCTGGTAATTGCTCATTCCCCTGACTCTGATGATGCCTTTATGATGGCCCCGCTAGCCTTAGGCTGGCTGGATGACGATATCGATCGGCAAGCTTTCACTTTTGATTTTGTTCGTCTTGATATCGAAAAATTAAACCAACAAAGTTTTGAAGAGCGTTATGACGTTAGTGCGATTAGTTTTGGGGTGTATCCTCATATCCGTCATCGGTATGATCTCTTGTCGGCCGGTTCGAGTATTCAAGAGGGTACCGGACCCTTAATTGTTAGTCGAATCCCTCTAACTCGAGCGGAGTTGAGTACCCATACCATTGCGATTCCCGGCACCTATACCAGTGCCTATTTGTCCATGCAAAAGTATCACCCTCACCTAAAAGTAAGAGTGATGGCTTTTGATCAGATCCTTCCTGCCCTCGAGTGCGGGGAGATTCAAGTTGGTCTACTGATCCACGAAAGCCAACTCCTGTACCAAGAGAAAGGACTCTTTTTGGTAGTCGATTTGGGCCAATGGTGGAAAGAGCAGTTCAATCTCCCGCTTCCCATGGGGGGTAATGCCATCCGACACGCCTTACCACACGACATCAAGCATACCTTCGCCCGATGTATGAAAAAAAGTGTCATCATGGCTCGTGAGCGACATTGGGAAAGTGTGGACTATGCTCAAAGTTTTGGTCGAGGCATGGATCGAGAGATGGTGAGTCGATACGTGACTGCTTGGGTCAATGATTTCACCGTTGACCCCGGAGTTCGGGGCCGTCTGGCGGTCAATCATCTTCTTGATCTTGAACCACATTGGATTCAAGGATAGTTTAGTCTTATGAGGCTTATATGAAATTTGAAGAGTCGATCAGTCACGGATTTAACAACTACGCTGAATTTGATGGTCGCCAAAGTCGCAGTTCTTTCTGGTGGTGGATTCTATTTATCGTTATAGTCCAAGCTGCGCTTGAGACCTTGTCGAATTCCCTCCAGTCTTTGTGGACAATTGCTGTATTTCTACCAACCCTCTCCGGCGCCGTTCGTCGAATACATGATGTGAATAAGTCAGGATGGTTGATCTTAGTTCCCATTTATAATATTTATATTTTGTGTCAAAAAGGAATGATCGGAGAAAATCGATTTGGTACTGCCCCTCTATCTTAGTTAGATAGATTCCATCGAGACATCCCAATGGATGAGTTCTCGAGGAATGAGGGCGGGCCAATAGGCGACAATTTCCTCAGGCTTAGGACGTCCGCCTGCAAAACCTGTGACGCCCGGAGGTCCCGCCGTGATGAGTGGCGCACATTCCCGACCAAAACGCTCTACTTTCCTCTTATCCCGATCTTTTACGCTTAGTCGCAAAACTATTTCGGAGGGCTCCAGGGGGATCGCTGCAATACCCGCATGAACGGTTGAGGCACCCAAATACTCCACGTCACGGTGCTCAAATTGGATACCGGCTCGGTCTAAGCGTTTCCATACGATTTCAGTACATAGTTTCGCTTTATCCAATGCACGAGGTCCGGAGATCGTTAATTGGCCCGTGGCTTTAAACCCCTTGTGATAAGCTCCACTGACCTTTAAAAAAGGCGTCTTTGGATATCCTTTAACTCCCGTGACGCTAATTCGTTGCGGACCTATTTCAGTCAATTGAATTGAAGTGAAATCAGCAACGCAGTCTGGCGTTATATATTGATGAGGATCACCCATTTCATAGACTAGTTGTTCGCTTATGGTCTCAATTGTGACAAGTCCGCCACTCCCCTCTGGCTTGGTGACGACGAAAGAACCATCCTCGGATACTTCAGCAATGGGATAGCCTACTTTCCATAAGTCCGGCACCTCCCACCATTTTGAAAAGTTGCCTCCAGTGGCCTGGGCACCACATTCTAGAATATGACCCGCAACAGTACCAGCTGCTAGGCGATCCCAATCTTGGTTGGACCATTTAAACTCGTGAATGAGAGCGGCGAGGGTGAGACCTGGATCCGTACACCGACCAGTGAGCACCACATCGGCTCCAAGGTCTAGTGCGTCGACCATCGCCTGCGTGGGCAAGTAGACATTGGCTGCAATCATTTCCAATGATTCCGAAAAAAGACTTTTGGCAGAATCCATATTTTTTAGTTGAAGTCCTTGGGCTTTAAACTCTTGAAGCCGGTCTAAAATATCGTCTCCCGTCACGGTTGCCACTTTAAGGCCCGCGATACCCAAATCCTTAGCCACCTTGAGAAGCGCCTCTCGGCAAGCCTTGGGATTTACTCCCCCTGCATTTGCAATTACTCGGATTCCTTTTTTCTTGAGGTCCGGGAGAATACGAGTCATTAAAGTGATGAAATCTGTGGCGTAGCCCAAATTCGGGTCTCTACGCTTTTGTTTGTGCATAATGCTTAGGGTGACTTCGGCTAAATAATCAAGGGTGAGGTAATCAATTTTTCCGTATTCGACCAAGTGAACGGGAGCATCGATACTATCTCCCCAAAAGCCTTGGCCGTTTGCGATCCGAATGACCTTTGTCATGAAACGTCCTTTTAGCCTAGTGTAACTAGAGCTCTATTCATAACGAAGTGCTTCAATCGGGTCCATCTTACTGGCTTTATTGGCGGGGTACATTCCAAAAATAAGCCCAATACCGGCTGGTACAAGAAAGGCACTGATGACGGACCACAGGGGAATACCTCCCATTTCGCCAAGCAACAAGATTCCGACACCCGCACCTAAAATATATCCCAATAGAATCCCTACGGCACCCCCTAGTACACAGAGGAACGAAGCTTCAATCAGGAATTGAGTCAATATGTCTTTACGTTTAGCTCCTACGGCTTTACGGACACCAATTTCGCGGGTTCGCTCAGTTACGGAGACTAGCATGATATTCATGATGCCAATTCCGCCTACCAAGAGGGCAATTGAAACCATGCCACCTGCAACGCTTGTAATAATAGCGGTAATGTTTCCAACTAAGGCAGTGATCTGTTTTGAGCTAAAGACTCTAAAACTGTTGGGCTCTCCAGATTTAATTCCCTTGATCCTTCGTAAGCTCTCTTCAACTAACTCAGCACCGTCATCCGCATTGAATGATGGGTCAATTTTAGCTTGAAAGAACAGTTGTCTCCGAGATGTCTCTGGAAGAATCGGAAGACCCGTGCTGAGGGGAATCAAAATTTGATCATCGGGGTCATTACCGAGGCTACTTCCCTGAGTTTCGCGAACACCAATCACTTCCAAGCTAAGGGTATCCGTTGAAATAATTTGACCAATCGGATTGCCTTTAATATTAAGTTTGGTGATAACCGAGGAGCCTAAGATACACACTTTGGTGCCAAGTCGAATATCCGCAGGTACAAAATTTCTACCTGAAATCAAGTTGAGACCATTGAGGTCTAGGTAAGTATCGTCGGTCATTAAGATTTGTGTCGTCGCAGATTTACCAGACCACCGAACTTGTGCTCCTGTAAAAAAAAGAGGGGTTACTTGAGTCACAATTGGAAGATCTTCTTTAAGTGCTCTCATGTGGTCAAGTGTTAGATCTCGATTTCGTATACGATTCCATTCTTCTGGAGGGGTTTCGTTTCTAAAGCGAGTTCGAACAAATAGGGTTTGGCTCCCCGCAGATTCAACTTGTTTTAGAACACTTTTTTCGAGCCCTTGAATTAGGCTAATCACCACAATGACAGCGGCCACGCCAATAATGATGCCCAAAGCGGTTAAAGTCGAACGAAGCTTATTGGCTCTGAGGGATCGAATTGCTGCGTCAAGAGGTTCTTTAATATTCATTTAGTTACCTATTTTAATCTGGAAGCCTGGGCCCTCTTGGACGCCTTTCTTATTCATGGACTCCGCTATTTGTGAATCTGACTTACGTCTCAGGGTCGCCTTTGAGCCATCTTTCAATTCTTTTAGTTTTTTGGATGGGCCAGTGATGACTATATCTCCTAAAGTAAGACCCGATTTGACCTCATAAAAGTTAGTACTAAAAATCCCCGTAACGATCGGTGTTTCATAAGCCCTGCCATCCCGATATACCATCACCACCGATTTTGGTGCGGGAGCAAGAAGCCCCATTTTCTGGGCCTCTTCGGGGGTACCAAATCGTTCTTGAACCGCTTGCAGGGGGATGCGAATGGCATTGGGCGAAGCCGCAGTCAAAATAGTGGCTCGAGTGCTCATACCCGGACGAAGTTGATTCAGTTGTTCTGGGCTTCCTTTGAGGCCAATTTTGACTTTATAGAGGTTGCCTTGGGTTAAATTTACTTCACTTCCGGTAGCCACTTCTTCGACGGTTCCCTGAAAAACAACCCCAGGAAGAGATTCAATCGTCACTTGTGCCGTTTGGTTAACTTTTATGCGGACCACTTCATTTTCATTCACCATAATTTCAGCTTGCATATGCGACATGTCCGAAATGACCATGAGTAGGGCACCGGCAATATTGGACATTCCGGGAATGGCGGTATCTCCCTTTTCAGCCTTCAATCCTGTAATGCGACCTGAAAAAGGAGCCCTCAGAATCGCTTTATTAACGGTATCTTGAGCGGATTCAATATTTTTGAGGGCAGCTTGATAGGAAAGAGAGGTCGCCTCAGCGTTATTCTTTTGATTTCGGTAATCCTCTTCAGACACTAAGCCCTGGCGGTAGAGTATTTCAGTCTTTCTGAAGAGTTCTCCGGTACGCTCAGACTGATTTTTGAGGCGCTGTGCGTCTTTTCGTATGGCTTCTAGTTGGGCTGAAACTCGTACGTTATCGATCGTCAACAGTAGATCCCCTGCTTGAACAAACTGACCATCTTTGACGTGTATCTCTTTAATTTCACCAGCAGTACTAGTCCCAATATTACTTTGCCTCTGAGCACGTACCTGCCCAGAGGCAGTGATCGTCTCTCTGACCTCACCTTGACTGACAAGGTCCCAAGAATAATTTTGTGAGTCATCTTTTGGCCCTGACAAGAAATAGCCAAGAATTAAGAGGATGAGAAGGGTAACGCTAGTGATCGTTATTTTCTTTCGTTTTGTATCGAAGATGGCCAAGAGATACTCCTGATAGTTGATGAGATTAACGAGAGCGAATAATTTGAATTGCAATGAACAAGATGGGAATTAAAGAGGCTGCTACCGCTCCTTTTTTACTTGTTCCCATCACGTAAAGGCTACCCCAATAAACCATGCATAAACTAAAGATCATAAATAGGTCGAGGGATGTAAATAAGGCTTTGAGTTTTGCATTTTCGGGAACAATCCAGAATGAAAGAGTTGTTGGACTCAAGCTTTCAGGCCCCAGACCTCCCACGGGTCGAACGAGACAAAATAAAATAGCTAAAAGTGTCTTAGGAGCGAGGGCAAATCCACTGTAAGTCGTAACCACTAGGGCTTGGGAATAGGTAGGGGCTTCGGGAGTGATGAAAGACTGGCGCCCAATTCCCCAAAGAAGCGCTGCAGAAATAAAAGACATAATAGGCGTAACAAGGAGAACGCCAAAAATACCAAATACCATACCCCACTTCTCTTGAAAGCTAACGACGCTATCAAGCATATCGGGGGTGAGACGCGAATTGCTTTGCATGGCATTTTCCATAAAGGCTTGCCAGTCTACTTTTTGACTCCAAACAATCACAAGAAAAAGACTAATCGCCATCTGGGCGAGGAGTGCCCATTTCCATGAGTTATTTCTAACCTGTTTTAACTCATCAATTGGTTGAATAAAAAGATCAAGACAGCGAGCGGCGAGAGATTTTGGATGATCCATTTATTCCCCCTTAGATGAATGATTAGTATGGTTCTTGAGTCTAATTATGTTCAATGTAAGGCTCATTTGAATGAAAGCTCTTTAATCGGGCGGAAAGGGCGTCTAAACGGTATGAACCGGATACTCATTGGGGCTTAAAAAATCACGGACAGCCTTTACACTTAAAGGAGGAGGCAGCATGGGATTCAAAGATGAATGCGGGGTATTTGGAATTACCCAACATTCTGAAGCTGCCAATCTTACCTATCTTGGTCTTTATGCACTTCAGCATCGAGGCCAAGAGGCCGCTGGAATTTGTGCAACTGATGGGACTACGCTTCGGCTTTACAAAGATCAGGGTTATGTCGCAGATATTTTCCATGAGGATAATTTAAAACTTCTCACCGGGAAGCAAGCTATTGGTCACACTCGCTACAGTACTACGGGGGGAAATATTAAAGAATCAGCGCAGCCTTTTATTCGCGAAGGGCGGTTTGGTCGGGTAGCTTTGTGTCACAACGGTAATCTAACTAATGCTGAACAGCTTCGTACCCGCCTGCTTGCTGAAGGTATAACTTTTCAGAGCCCCTCGGATTCAGAAGTTCTTTTAGCGCTGATACAGTTGTCCAAATCTGTGTCTCTTTCGGGTGCCATTGTGGAAGCCTTAAAGCAAGTTGAAGGAGCATACTCTCTTCTAATTATGGATCAGGAAAATCTTTTCGCAATTCGCGATCCGCATGGATTCCGACCTTTAGTGCTTGGTAAATTAGGTCCTAGTTTTATTTTTTCTTCGGAGTCGTGTGCTTTTGATTTAATTGCAGCTACCTATGATCGAGAAGTAGATCCGGGAGAACTGATTCAAATCCATCAGGGAGTCCTTCAAAATTCGTTTCCATTTGAAAAGAGAGATGCAAAGCCCTGTGTTTTTGAGCATGTATATTTCTCAAGGCCGGATTCTTTTGTCTTTGGTCAAAGCGTGATGAAAGCAAGACGAGAAATGGGTCGCTTACTGGCACAACGACATCCAGTAAATGCCGATTTAGTGATCCCTGTACCGGACAGCGGAGTGCCGGCTGCGTTAGGATTCGCTGAAACGAGTGGTATCGCCATGGATTTCGGTTTAATTCGAAATCATTATGTTGGACGTACTTTTATTGAGCCAAAACAAAGTATTCGATCCTTTGGTGTCCGCATCAAATTGAACCCCGTTCGTCATCTGATCGAAGATAAACGAGTCGTGCTTATCGATGACAGTATTGTTCGAGGAACGACGTCTAAAAAAATTGTAGAGATGGTTCGCCAAGCCGGTGCTCGCGAGGTTCACTTTAGGGTTTCTAGCCCGCCGACGACCCACAGTTGTTTTTATGGAATTGATACCCCCTCGCGAGAGAATTTAATCGCTAGTCATATGAATAACGAGGCCATGAACCAGTTCATTGGCTCGGATACGCTAGCTTTCCTGACACTTAAAGATCTATCCCAAGCTGTCCAAGATCAAGCCGAGGGAATGGGATATTGCTATGCTTGCTTTAATGGGGACTACGCCGTCCCGCCGCCTTTGTAGATTGAATTAATGATGAAACTTGCCGTTGTGGGTCCCACGGCTTCGGGCAAAACCCGATTGGCTACCGCCCTCGCAAAATTAACAGGGGCCACCATTATCAATGGAGATCCTTTTCAATCCCTAGAAGGCCTCGCAATTGGAACAGGACAGCCCACTTCGGAGGAATTAGACGGGCAGTCGAACAAGGGGTATGGCTGTTTTCCTCTATCGATTCATTTGAATCCTAAGGATTTTGCCTCATCAGTGAATGCTTGGATGAAAAATCATCCCGCAATCATATGTGTTACTGGTTCTGGACTCTATCTCAGGGGAATTTGGAATCAGTTTAGCCCGCTTCCCGAAGTGCCGATTTCAGTTATCAATCGCCTTCGTGAACGAACAGAGCAGGTGGGTTCCGCTATTCTCCATAAAGAACTCGCCACGATCGATCCCGATCGATCACGGGAAATACACCCTAACGACCGTGCTCGAATTGAAAGAGCCCTTGCTCTTTATGAAGTTTCGGGAGTCTTACCTTCTCGATTGTTGAGAGGAGTCCCTTTGGAAGTTCCTCCCGAGTGGAAGGTCATTATTTTAGATCCTCCCCGAGAGTTGATTCGAAACTCCATTCAACATCGGATACACCGACAAATATCCTCCGGCTGGCTCGATGAGATTTCCTTCTTGAAGGCACAAGGTTACGAATCTGATATTCGCCGTCTTCGTCCTTTAGGCTATGAAACGCTCATGGATGAAGCTAGCCTCGCCGTAGCCCAAGATCTCATTACGATCGAGACTCAGCAGTATGCAAAAAGGCAGAGCACATGGTTTCGTCATCAAATAAAAAATGCTTTACGTCTCGAATCCCCTCCTTTTAATCCACTGTCCCTCATCCAAGATTTAGGCCTCTCTTGACACATACTAATTTGAAAATACTGAAGTCAGGCCGATCGGCCTGGATTCAAATGGAAGCAATCGATGGACTCCCCCGGCTTTCCGAACTAACTCTCCGCAACCTAGATCGAACCATGAAAGTTCTCAAGTGGGAGGGATGTAAGGGTTTAGTTTTGAGCGGATATCTACAGGGAGGAAGGATTTTCAATTTTTGTACAGGTGCTGACCTTCATGAGGTTTCGAGTCTTGAACCTTTAGCGGCTCTTGATTTTTCTGCTTTAGGCCAACGCGTCACTGAGCAACTTCTGTGGACAGGATGGAAAACTTTAACCCTACTATCGGGCGTAGTAATGGGAGGTGGTTGCGACTTAGCTCTTCACGGACAAGATCGATGGGCAATAGAGAGTTCGACCATGCCCCTCCGGCTCCAACATCCCGCTGCCCTTCACGGATTGATCACGGGCTTTGGTGGGACCCATCGAATCCATGAATTAGTTGGGCCTACCGAGACGCGAGCATTGTTCAAAAATCTTGAAGTATGGGATGGGCCTACGTGTTTTAAAAAAGGGCTTGTCACTAAGATAATAAATCTCAAGGACCTTGAATCAACTGTTGGAGCATGGCAATCCCAACTCACCTAGAAAAAGCTAGAGTTTAGGTAAATCCTGATCAATCATTGATTGGATTTGATGTCGGACCGCTTGCATTAGTTCGTCAGCGGTTTGAAAATCTTTCGGCCAAATCGGATCACCAAATCGAACAATAATCTTTCCCGGCCGTATTCTCAAACTTCCCGGAGGTAAAATTCGGAATCCCCCTGTCATCGATGAGGGAACAATAGGGACCTGAGCTTTCATCGCCATTACAAATCCTCCCTTTTTAAAGGGCATGAGCTTACCGGTCCGAGTCCGTGTACCCTCAGGGTACATGAAAACGGATTGTCCATTACGAATTCGAACCGTTGCTTTTTCAATACTGGCTCGAGCTTTATCCGAATTAGATCTATTAATAAAAATGGCATTCGCCGCCCAAGCTGCAAACCCTAAAAAAGGAATCCATCCAATCTCTCTTTTAACGATTATTGTTGTACCCGGGGGGCAAACACCAATATACAGGGGAGGATCTAGTTGAGTTTCATGATTTGACATGAAGATAGCAGGTTGGACTCCCGACAAAATTTCGGTTGGAATTTTGTTACGATCGTATGTCTCCACTTTAATCCCGCCTGGAATAAATATCAGCTTATAGAGCTTCGGGGCCCAAAACCAGAACGACCGCATTCGCCCAACGAAAGGTATACATAAGAAAATACAGATAATGATACCCAATAGGGCCAAAACCCCCCAAATAGCCAGGAACAAGCTGTAGAGGGGATTGGAGCGCCAATTCATATTCCCCACCCTATCAGCAACTGTGAGAGATCACAAAAAGGTTATTACCAAATGTCTCAGTTTGGGCAAACTTAAAGTCTATGATCTCCATTCACCGACCCCTATCATCACAAAATATTCTAAAAAAAGTATTAGATGATTTTCAACAACGTAAGCATGAAAGTTCCCTAGTTTGGTTCACCGCTGACGATCTGAAGCGATTAAATATCCCTCTTTCCCCTTTGAGTTGTATGCAAACGATTCAGCATTCACTCAAATTAAATCGCTCATCTCTCCGAATCGACGCGCGAGGACACTTGGATCGCTTTTCGATCACCGAGGGCCATCGTTAGTCGAAGGAATAGGATCTTCTCCACCTTTGGAGAAGGGGTGACATCGAAGCAGCCGGATAAGAATTAATAAAATCCCCCAGAGGCTTCCAAAGCGATCCAGGCACCCATATCCATAATGAGAACAAGTGGGCTGGAACCGACATTGCGTCGGGACATGGGGTGCAACTACTCGTTGGTAGAGTTTGATTACTTTTTTAAGCAGCCAAGCGCTGGGCTGCCTTGAGGGAGGAAAGAGGGACTCTAGAAAGACGACTAAAAGGAAAAAAAGTTCGATATGTTGGGTAATCCGTATAGGTATGTCGGACAGCATTCTTTAGACCCTCAACAGGAAAAAACCTTAAATCTTTGCAGCATCCATCTCTTTTTTAAATTTACGAGCTTCCTCCAGGAAAGCCGGTACAAGATCTTCTTCTTTGACTTTACGGATTAGTTCGCCTCGGCGATAAATAAGGCCTTCACCGTTTCCACCAGCCACTCCTAAATCAGCATCTTTAGATTCTCCGGGACCATTTACTACGCATCCCATCACACAATAGGTGATACCTTGGTGATCAATTTCTTTGAGACCTTTTTCTATTTCGTTGGCTACTCTTTGGAGATCGATCTGAACACGGCCACAACTAGGACAACTCACCATTCGAATTCCCCCCGACCGAAGACCTAGTGCGCGGAGCATTTCATGTCCGATCTTGGATTCATCTTCTCCGTCGCCCGTCAAGGAGACCCGAATAGTATCTCCAATGCCCTCGCCAAGGAGAATACCAAGACCAATGCTAGAGCGAATAGTTCCGCCAAAGGGAGTTCCGGCCTCGGTAATTCCAAGATGAAAAGGGTAATCTACCTGCTTGGCTAAAAGCCGGTAGGCTTGGACTGTTCTAATGACGTCACTTGCCTTCAGGGAAATTTTAGTTTGATAAAATCCCTCTTTTTCTAGCATTTCTAGATGGCGAAGAGCGCTCTCTACCATTGCCTCAGGGGTTGCAGTCCCAAATTGTTCTAGCAAATCCTTCTCAAGAGAGCCTCCATTCACACCGATGCGTATCGAGAGCCCTTTTTCTCCCGCTTTGTCTACAACCGCACGTACCCTATCTTGTCCACCGATATTTCCAGGATTGATTCTGAGACATGCCGCTCCGCCATCGGCCGCAGCCAAGGCTAATCGATAATCAAAATGAATATCAGCAACTACAGGAATAGGGGAGCGTGCACAAATTTCAGGAAAGGCATCGGCAGCTTTTTTGGTGGGGACACTCACGCGAACAATTTCACAACCTGCCGCTGCATATGAGTATATTTGCGCTACCGTGGCTTCGATATCTCGTGTGTCTGTTTTGGTCATGCTTTGAACGGTGATAGGCGCATCTCCACCCACTGGGACTTTCCCAACCATAATGGACCGAGTTTTCCGTCGAGGCGAAAGGGGATGAAGTTGAGACATGGTAACCTTCGTGAGTCAGAACTATAGTTTACTAGACCTGAAGCTTACGGATTCAGGCCAGCCCTCTTCCAAGGTTTATCCGAACTAGCCCTAAGCCTATTGGTAAACTGACCCTACTATGAAATATGTTTATAGAGTCGCGATTCCTTTGCTTGTCTTTTTTGAATTAGGGGCTCAAGCGGCAATTTTCTCGCAAGAGAAGTCGATACATCACCCCATCGTATCCATCCAATTTTCAGGAGGATCCAATGATGATCGAAGCCTCGCTTTATTAGCTTCCGGACTGAAGGTTAATGAGATTTATTATCCCGAGAAGAAAGATGTTTATATCAGTGCTATCAAGTTGACAGATCGTTTTAGTCAGGTCTCAATAAATGACAGCTTCATCGACTCGGGAATAGTCCTTCTAGTTACCTTAGATCCTTGGCCAAAGGTTATCCGGCATCAAGGGCTGGGTTCTCAAAATATACCTCCTGTCTTGGCAAAAGAATTTCGACGTCTTTCGATTGATCGACCCCTCGGCGATCTGGAATTAGAAAAAAGGCGCCAAGAACTAATTAAATTTGGGGCTGACCATGGCTATCCCAATATGCAATTATCTTTTAGTCGTTCCAGAACTCTGACTGAAGTGGATTGGAATCTCGATCTGGGCGCACCAAATCAAATTAACGAAATAAAGATCCAGGGTCTTGACGGACATCCTCTCCTCCTAAAGATTGAAACTTTAGTTAACGATCGAGATGCTAAAGATCTTTGGTCTGAAACTCTTCAATCTCGCCTCAGTCAAAAACTTGAGAAGCTATTGTTGAGTGAGCGCTACTTTCAGTCCTCTTTCAGTTTTTTATACAATGAACGCGGTCAATTAGAGATCCAATTTGAATTAGGGCCTCAAACCGTGATTTTTTATCGCGGAGAACTCCTTGGCTCATGGGTCGGTACGAAATCCCTTGAAGAGATCCTCGGATTAACAACTCTTAATTCTTCGATTAATGATTTATTGGACGTTGCTAAATTTAGACTAGAAAAATACTATAAGGATCAAGGTTACCTCCAGGTACAAGTTGTGGGTACGTTGGAAAAAAACGAAAGGCTAGTAAATCGACCAAGCCAAGAACTGCGCCTTGACGTCACAAAGGGTTCGCTTTTTCGCATCGGGAGCCAAAGTTATCGAGGCAATATCGCTTTCTCGAGAGATATCCTTGAGGCTTCTCTCGTCGAACCTATCCCAACTAGGAAACCCCAAAATCCTCTTGAGCAAATTAAAACACTGCAGTCCCAACTCATCAGCTTCTATGATTCGCAGGGCTATGTTGATATCACGGTATTTCCTCAGGTAGAACTTGATAGTGCCAACTCTAGGGTGAATATATCTTGGATCATTGATGAGGGGAAAAAACAGGAAAGCCAACAATTTGAATTAGATTTTGCCAAAGGTTTACCCCTTACCCCCGATTATCTTAAGTCGTCCCTCTCTCTTTTGATTAAGAATGAATCCACTGACGAAGATTTCGTTACCGCAGATCGACCCTTAATGGAAGGTCGTAAAGGGCGCTATGAAGCCACGGCTAGAAAAGAAAAGGAAATAAATCTAACGCTCTATGTTGACAAACCGATTCCTGTTTCCCAAACAATCTTATCTGAGGTTCTAAAAGACCTGCGATTTAAACTTGCTCGGGCAGGTTTTAAAAATCCTCAAGTGATCGTTGATGTGGAGGATCAGCGAGTAAAATTCTCTGTTCCTAGTCAGCCTTTTGATTCAATTAATCGAATCATCATTCGGGGTCTTGATATCACTAAGGCGAGTACGGTTTTAAAGCAACTTAAAGTCCAATCTGGCTCACCTGTAGATCCTCAACAATTTATAGCAAGTCAAATCAATCTCTCTTTGCTCAATGCATTTGATCAAATTGATTTTGATAGCCTAGATAGGATTGATCCCCAAAAGGAGACCTGGTCGAGGGGAGATATCCTCCTTAATCTAGAGGAAAAAGGACGTTGGGACTATACGGCAGGTCTCGGTTATGACCGTAGCCAGGGCTATTATGTGATCGGCGGTATTCAAAGAAATAATATTAACGGCCAGGGACGTACCCTAAATCTTGATATTCGCGCCGGAGATAATACCTTGCGAAACCCAACTCTCAGAAAATGGTTTCCAACAGGCCAGGGACAAAATAATCGATCCATTGATAGTTATGCTCTAGGCTATACAGATCCCTCTCCGGGCTTTATAAGGGACTGGTTTGATCATCAGGTGATCTGGAGAAACCAAGGAGCCTACATTGAGGAATCTCAAGCGGCATACTTTGCTCGTCGCCGTATTTTTACTTCAGAATTTGAATGGCGAATTGACGATCTTCAATTGAGATTAGGAGAGCGATTTGAGCGTACCGATTTCAATCCCCAAAGTTATCAAATTAATCTTGCAGACTTTCTCCTAGAAGTAGCTCGAACCAATAAGCAAACTTATACGATTTCAGCTCCCTATTTGATCGCTACCATCGATCAGCGTGATCGGCCCATCGACCCAACACGTGGTTTCTATTTCTCGTCACGTTTCGATTTAGCAACCCAGATGACGGGAACGAGTAGGGATAGCAGTTTTTTAAAAATCGATCTTCGAGCACAATGGAATGTGCCCATTGGATTTGCAGCACGGTATGGCGTCTTTATGATGTCCGGACGACTTGGGATTGCAAAACCTACGGCCTCAGTTGTCGAGTTGCCTCTCTCGGAGCGTTTTTACGGTGGAGGACCCAACTCGGTTCGGGGTGTAGGTTCAGATTTGCTAGGCCCCATAGTGAATGTTCAGTTACGGGATACCCAGGGACAACCCTTGGCAGGGAGCTATCAATACGTTCCCACGGGCGGAGAAGTTTTAGGTTTTGCCAGTATGGAATATCGTTTTCCTATTTGGGGGCAAAATATTTGGGCAGAGATTTTCCTAGATTCAGGTCAGGTGTATTCCAAACTAAATCCCGGGCCTCGTTCATCCAATGATCCCGCACCATTTCCTTCCTGGAGAACTACCGTGGGTGTGGGTCTTATTTTCAAGATAGGGATTCCGATTAAGATTGAATTTGCCCAAGACTTGAAGAAATTACTTAAACAATACCGAACCCCCCTTGAAATTCAGACAGAATTAAAGGGCGTACTGGTTTCTGCAGGATATCAATTCTAAAGACTTTTTGGATTCATGTGGCATTCAGGATAGGATAGAGTTTTCGCACGTAGCTCAGGGGTAGAGCACTACCTTGACATGGTAGGGGTCGGGGGTTCGAGACCCTCCGTGCGAACCAATTCATTGCGTGTGCGCTTTGGTTAAATGATGCGTATGTTTTTTCACGAGTATTAATGAGAGCGTTTTAAATACCAAATCAGTGCATCGGCATATGCTTTTTGATCGTCCCACATCGCTGCATGACCCCCATTGGTCTGCTTATAAAAGCCTTTTTGGACCTGCTTAGATACCCACTCCATATGTTGAGGATCCATCGTGTCATACGTAGATCCAATAACAAGGGTGGGAACTGCGATCTTAGGGAGATCGGCTTTACGATCCCAGCTATACAAAGTAGCTTCAGGGGGAACGCCAAACTCTGACGGTCCCTGCATATGAACATAGATTTGGCGGTTAATTTCGTTAAAGATACGGAGCAAAATACCGGGCCATTCTTGGATGGGAGCTCGATAGAGATGCTTTGTATAATAATGTTCCATTACGAGCGCCATGTACTTTGGATTTTCAAAGTCTTTGCGTCTCTCATAATCTTTAATTTGTTTAAGAACCTCAGGAGGCATTTGGGGTCCTAAAACCTCGTTAGCATACTTAACGTAATCGGGAATACTCATCATCATGTTGGAGATAATGAGTCCTTTTAGATTCTTTTGGTACTTTAGTGCGTACTCGGCTGCCAAGATGCCGCCCCAAGAGTGACCTAAGAGATAAAAATTGGAGCTATCCAGCCCTAAGGCTATTCGTACTTGCTCGACTTCTTCGACAAATCGCGGCAGATCCCACAGGGAAAGATCAGTGGGTCGATCAGATTTACCACTCCCCAATTGATCGTAATATATGAATTCGATGCCTTCTTTAGGGAGGTAGCTTTCTAGCGGAAGAAAAGATTGATGATCGCCCCCCGGCCCCCCATGGAGTAAGAGGACTTTGATGCGGGGATTATTACCAATGCGTTTCGTGTATACCTCGAACTTACCTTTAGGCGTGGTGATCTCGACATATTTCACGCCTCCCTGCTTAATAGTTTCATTCGAGGTGTGATAAGTCTCGAAGGTTGGACCACTTGATCGAGAGAATAGAACCGACCCTAAGATCACGCCATAAACTAGATACTCCGTAAGTTTCTTTTTGTCCACTCTAAGTACCTCCCAAAGTCAAATTACTATATAGGTTGTGTATACGCTAACCATTCCCTTATTTTTTTATTGCTTCTATGTTTAGAGATATTTCAACTTCATCGCCTAAAATACCCTTGCCATAAACGATACCGAATTCATTTCGATTAATTTTAAACGAGGTTTCAAATCCCGCTCGAACATCTTTAAAGGGGGTTTGGGTAGTGCCTAAAAATGTAACTGGAACCGTAATGACTTTCGTTACACCCCGTAAAGTGAAATTGCCCGTTACTAAAATTTCTGAAGAAGAGGAACCGGCCGCTACTTTCGTTGAGACAAATTTGAGTTCGGGATGCTTCTGAATATCAAAAAAGTCTTCTCCTCTGAGATGGTTATCTCTTGATTCATTGTTTGTATCGATACTATTTGCTTTGATAGTAATGACGACTGATGACTTCTGGATGGCGTCGGGGTAATAAATAATGGATCCTTCAAATTTTGAAAATGTACCCGTTGTCTTGCTGAGTAAGTGTCGAATTTTGAAACTTGCATCACTATGAACAGGATCAACTTGGTAGACGTCTTGGCTCAACAATACTAAGGGAAATAAGAAAACTACTATTCGTGATAACGCTTTGGTGAAGTTTCGATTCATGATGCTCTCCATTGAGGGGTTAGTAAAATATAACAAATAATGTTAAATAGAAGTCTAGCGGGGGGAAAGGAAACTCTAAGCAAGAGTTCTCAATTAGAATTATATAGTTGAAAAAGTAATAAAAAGTCCCTCAGTTTAATCTATTCCACCGTAACGCTCTTCGCTAAATTTCGAGGTTGGTCGACGTCGCACTTGCGATATAAAGCTATGTGGTAGGCCAGCAGTTGTAACGGGATCATAAAAACCAGAGGCGCAAGCCAAGGGTGAGTTTTAGGTAATTCAAGCAAATCTTTAGCAATCAATTGTAGGGTTGCATCCCCTTTTGTTACCAGTCCAAGAATTTGCCCTCCACGAGCCGCCGCTTCTTGAAGATTTGATGCAGTTTTGTCATGATGTGCATCTTGAGGCAATAAAGCGACGATGGGCAGTTGAGAATCAATCAGGGCAATAGGGCCGTGCTTCATCTCACCTGCAGGATAACCTTCTGCATGGATATAAGAAATTTCTTTGAGCTTTAAAGCCCCTTCAAGGGCGATTGGATACATAGGGCCCCGACCTAGATAGAGGAAATCCCTAGACCCGTGCCAATCGAAAGCCCACTTTTTAACCCCTGTTTCAAGATGAAGGGTCTGTTCGAGATGGGCAGGGAGCTCTCGTAGGCCTTGAATAAGCTCATTACGCTTCGAAAGTGGTAGCGTTTGCTTGAGGTCACCTAATTTCAAAGCCAGTAAGATGAGTGCAATGAGTTGTGTCGTGAACGCTTTGGTTGAAGCCACTCCGATTTCAGGCCCAGCGTGGGTAAACAATGTCGCTTCCGCAAGACGTGTGACCGATGAACCTTGCATGTTACAGATGGCCAGCGTGGTTGCACCCAATCGTTTGAGTTCCTTTAGAGCAGCCAGGGTATCCGCTGTCTCACCGCTTTGGGTGATTCCAATCGCTAGAGTATAGGGACCCACCACAGCATCGCGATAGCGAAATTCGGAGGCGTAGTCGACTTCAACAGGGATTCTAGAAAAAGTTTCGAGATAAAACTTTCCAATGAGTCCCGCATGCCAACTAGTCCCGCAGGCCACAATTAAAATTCGTTCAACCTTTTTTAGTGAGTCATCCGAGAGATTCAATGCGAGGGGCATGGCCTCATCCCCGAGGGGGAGACGATTGTAGAGTGTATTGGAAATAGCTTGCGGTTGCTCAAAAATCTCTTTTTGCATATAGTGATCGAATCCAATCTTTTCGACCGATTGAGGATTGTAAGTTATATCGTGAACGGGGCGTTCAATTTCTTTGTGATCAGATGAATAAATACGAATGCGGTCCGTAGAGATTTCCGCCCAATCTCCGTCCTCAAGGAAGATAATTCGTTGCGTATGTTTGAGGAGCGGGACGGCATCCGAAGCAATGAACATTTCACCCTGTCCGATGCCTAGAGCAAGAGGAGGGCCGCTCCGAGCCACTAGAATATGCCCAGCATCATCCGCATGCATACACGCGAGAGCGTAAATGCCCTCGACTGACTTCAGAGCCTCTGAAAAAGCCTCTCGAAAAGGGAGCCCTTTGCGCATCGATCTTTCTACGAGATGAGGAAAGCATTCGGTATCAGTTTCAGACTTAAAAAGGAAACCCTCGGAGCCAAGTTGAGATCTTAGATCAAGAAAGTTTTCAAAGATACCATTATGAACAGCTACTATTTTTCCATTCTGACTCACGTGAGGATGCGCATTCTCTTCCGAGGGTCGACCGTGTGTGGCCCATCGAGTATGGCCAATTCCCACTTGAGCAGAATGCTGAGGATCGATCTTTGTGGCTAGGTTAGCTAATTTGCCACTCGCACGAATCAGATCGAAATGTCCATTGTGAATTAGGGCTATGCCTGCTGAGTCGTAACCTCGATATTCCAGACTTTGGAGCCCCTCGAGTAGAATCGAGGACGCCCTGTTATGACCGATGTATCCCACAATGCCACACATATGTTATGGACCTCAAAATCTAATCGTCCCCCGAGCCGCGCTTTCGAGCCCCGTGGTGTCGATGCCACACTCTGTGGTGAGTCCTGAGGGCAGGTTATTCGTGGATCCTAGGGAAGAGAAGGCTTCGATTGACACGCTCTAAATTGCCTTCTAACCCAACCAGTCGCCAGGCTTCAACCATGGCAGCTCCAAGCCAGACCCACAGGAGTCTTGGGTCAACCGGTGTGCGCGCAATCTTTTCAAAAGGGATATCTTTTTGAAGACCGTATATAAACCAAACGACGACGCCAAATCCTATGACCAAGTAGCCCCATGTAATCCAGTAGGGGCGGATACACTCTTTGATCTTCCACTTTAATAGGAGATAACGGCTCGAAATCTCAAGACTTTGTTCTCGGAAATTCAACTCGATTAACCGATCCACAGAAGGGGCATAGCGATGAATCTTGAGTTCTGCAATTTCCTCTTCTCCATTGATTTTCCGTAAGAAAGCGGAACGGATCTTGCCAACACATTCTTCCCAATTCGGGTTCTCTCGGTTTATTCTTAAGTGCAACCTCAGGAGGCCCACCCATAGAATAATTTGTCCTAAAAGAACAAACCAAAGGGACGTGCCTTGCCAGCCTAACGATGCGACGGAGTTGAGAAACTGCTGAATATCCATAATTGTGGGCTCCAAACTTCTCAATTTAACATTAGGGACGAAGGAGATCTTTAATCTGCTCTAAACGTGATTTCTTATCTTTGAGATCTTGTCGGGCTTTCGCCAAAGCCTCGGCTGGAGCCTTGGCAACGAAATTTTCATTCCCTAAACGCCCAGACAGCACCTCAATTTCTTTGCCCAGCTTGTCATGCTCTTTTATTAATAAGGCAGGATTCTTCAAGGATGAGGCTTGGCCGATTTCGATAGCTATTTTACCGTGTCCCACGACGGCGATTGCACATTCATTTGACGGTTCAATCTGATTTTGAAAGGTGATGCTCTCAAGTTTTCCTAGGCTCTTGATCGGTTCTTCAAAATCTTTGACTAAAGCCACTGTGGCATAAGCTTTGACACGCTTACCAGGATCGATTCCATGCTCGGCCTTCAAACGCAAAAGGGTGGATAGAATTTCCTGGAAATCGGGAACCCTAGAAGTAGGATACACACCCTGTAGCAAGGGATGTTCCGAAGGCCATGAACGCTGGGCAAGTAATTTAGGTTCTTCAGAGGCAAGTCGATCTTTGATGACACAGGCATGAATCTCTTCCGTGAGGAAGGGAACCATCGGATGCAGAAGCCGAAGAATAATATCAAGATAATTAAGAATGACTGCTTTTTGTCCATTACTGCCTTGAAGCAGTTGAACTTTCACCAGCTCGATGTAGGTTCCACAAAAGTCATCGTAAATGAGGTGGTAAAGTTGGTCGGCCGCATCGTGAAATCGATAATGGGCTAGCGCCTCTGATACCTTGATGGAAACCTCTTGAAGCCTTGAAGCCATCCAATGGTCCGCTTCCCCAAGAACCAATGGAGAACTGAGGATAATGCTTTGATCTACATTCATGTGGACGAATCGAGCGGCGTTCCAAAGTTTGGTACAAAAATTACGAGAAGCCTCTAGCTTAGATTTTGAAAGGGCAATGTCGGTGCCCGGAGCGGACATGGAAATTAATGTGAAACGAAGGGCATCCGTTCCATATTCATCCATCACCTCGAGAGGATCAATGACGTTACCTTTGCTTTTAGACATCTTCTGTCCCGACTGATCACGAACGAGAGAATTAAAGTAAACTTCTTTGAATGGAATATCTCCCGCCCAAGTGAGACCACTCATGACCATTCGGGCAACCCAAAAGAAAATGATGTCGTAACTAGTGCACATGACATCGTTAGGGTAGTAATGCTTGAGATCGGAAGTCGTCTCGGGCCAGCCTAGAATGCTGAAAGGCCAGAGAGCCGAACTGAACCACGTATCCAAGGTATCTGGATCCTGAATTAGTTTCCTCGAAGAACACTGAGAGCAGGCGGTCGGTACTTCGAGGGCGACGTTGATATGCCCACAATCTTGGCAATACCAAGCAGGGATTCGATGCCCCCACACCAGTTGCCTTGAGATACACCAATCTTGAATATTGGTCAGCCAGTGTTCCCATACAGCGACATGATGGTTGGGCGTAAATTTAATTTTTCCTTGGCGGACGACCTCAAGGGCTTTTTGAGCGCCTTCATTCATCTTCATAAACCATTGCTCTGAAACGAGAGGCTCGAGTACGGCGCCACTTCGTTCTGAAATCGCCACTTGAGAGGTATGATCTTCGATTTTAACAAGACAGCCCGCCTCATCAAGATCTTCTATAATCTTTTTCCTACAAGCAAATCGGTCTAGGCCTTGATAAGGCCCTGCGGCTTCGGTCATCTTTGCGTCGAAGCCTATAACCATAATTGAATCTAGATGAAGCCGGAGTCCTGCTGCATGATCATTAGGATCATGAGCCGGCGTGACTTTGACACATCCAGTTCCAAAAGCAGGATCGACAAATGCATCCGCTACGATAGGGATCAGTCGACCAGTAAGGGGTTGGCGGATCTGCCTACCTACTAGGGATTGATAGCGCTCATCCTCCGGGTGGACCGCAACGGCTGTATCGCCCAACATGGTTTCAGGACGGGTGGTTGCGACAACAATAGATTCTGAACTTCCTTCGATCGGATAGCGTAGATACCAAAGCTTACCTTGGCGTTCACTATGTTTAACTTCAAGATCCGAGAGAGCTGTCTGGCTGATAGGATCCCATTGAATCATTCGTGGGCCTCGATAAATGCGCCCTTGCTGAAAAGCCTCAACAAAAACTTTCCTCACAGAAGCATTGAGGGAATCATCCATGGTGAAACGTTTGCGAGACCAGTCCACACTAACTCCCAAACGCCTCAATTGATTTTCTATATCATTTTGGTTTTTGTCTTTCCAGTCCCAGATGCGCTTTAGGAATGCTTCTCGACCTAACTGGTGACGATCCGTTCCTTCTTCTTTGAGTTGTCGCTCCACAATAATTTGAGTTGCAATACCCGCATGATCCACTCCGGGTACCCAGCAAACATCAAAGCCCTGAGCTCTTTTAGACCGCGCAATAACATCGGGAAGGGTATAGCAAAGTGCATGTCCCATATGAAGATTACCCGTGATATTTGGAGGAGGCAGAGACATAGAAAAAGGCTTTTTCTTTGAGGAAGGGCATCCCTCAAAAACACCCGTTTTCTCCCATAGTTCGTACCATTTAGTTTGGGCTGTTTGGAATTGATAGGCTTTATCCATCTTGATTTAATCTTACACTGAGCGCATTTTGACTCACGCAATCTGTGAGTCTTATTGTTCCAATACCCTATACTTAATTAGAGTTAATTTGTGTAAACCTATCGTTTCGTTTCTGATTGCAAAAATCTAATGAAGAAGAATTCTAAGAAAATAGCACCTCCTAGTTCTCCCAATCGGGAGGAGCGTCTTTCTATGCTCAGGTCGATTTATGCTTCTCGCAAAATTGATGATAAAGAAATAATGGGTAAGCGCCAAAATCGTGCTTTTTTTCAAATCAATGGCGTAGGCCATGAAGCCGTTCTGTCGGCTATGGCTCTTGTTGCTAAGCCAAATTACGATTGGTTCTTTCTCTATTATCGAGATAGAGCCTTAGCTTATGGCCTAGGCTATACAGCCAAAGAAATGTTCTTAGGGAGCGTTGGATCTATCGATGATCCCGCAAGCGGGGGTCGCCAGATGCCTAGTCACTGGGGACATAAAGACCTCAACATTTATACGACTAGTAGTCCTACAGGCTCCCATCTTCTTCAGGCAGTGGGTGCTGCAGAAGCCATTTTGCGAGCTGAAAAACTCAAGCTTACCAAAGCACTCGGTATGAAAAAAGATGAAATAGTTTTCGCGACTACGGGTGATGGTACTTGTTCAGAGGGAGAATTTTGGGAAGCTATTTCGAACGCCGTGAATTTGAAAGCCCCAGTTGTTTTCCTCGTTGAAGATAATGAATATGCGATCAGTGTACCCAGCGAAATACAGTATCCAGGAGGCAACGTGGCAGAGCTCCTTAAGGGATACACCCAACACGGACTCCTGATTATTGATGAAATTGATGGCTGTGATCCTATCGAAAGTTATCAAGCGATAAGGAAAGCTGTCAACTATGCCCGAGCGCGCAAAGGACCTGCTCTTGTGCGCGCGAAGGTTATTCGCCCCTACAGTCACTCACTCTCGGACGATGAGCAACTTTATAAAACTGAACAACAGCGAAAGCAGGAGTTAAGTCGCGATCCCTTCATCAATTTTCCCCAACAGATGCTTAAGTGGGGCGATTTAAAAGAGAAAGAATGGACGTGTCTTCAAGAAGATATCGATAACGAGATTCAAAAAGCATGGGATGAGGCTTGTGAGGCTCCACTCCCTGCTCCCAATACTTTTTTGAGAAATCTCTACAGTGAAGAAGTTGATCCTACGTCTGATGAGTTTGATCGAGAGTCCGCTGATCTTGATATTACCGGTTCCAAGACGCTAATCGATAGTGTGAATCAGGTTTTGAAACAGGAAATGACCATCAATCCAAAAATTCTGGTCTTCGGAGAGGATGTTGCAGATGCTAGTCGTTCTGCTTTACTAGCAAAAGTAAAAGGGAAGGGCGGTGTCTTCAAAGCCACCCATGGTCTCCAAACTGCTTTTGGGGATTATCGTGTCTTTAATTCACCCTTAGCTGAGGCCACGATTATCGGCCGAGCCATTGGGCTAGCAGCTCGAGGATTTAAGCCTGTGGTTGAAATTCAATTCTTTGACTACATATGGCCTGCGATGCAACAGCTCCGCGATGAACTCCCTATTATAAGGTGGAGAAGCAATGGAGCCTTTAAGGCGCCCATGGTCGTTCGAGTGCCTATTGGAGGTTATCTAATGGGGGGATCCATTTATCATTCCCAATGTGGAGAGAGTACATTCACTCATATACCTGGTCTTCGGGTGGTATACCCTAGCTCGGCCATCGATGCCGCTGGTTTACTGAGAACCGCTATACGTTGCGATGATCCAGTTTTATTTTTGGAACCCAAGCATCTCTATCGTCAAACCCACAATAAAGGTCCCGAAGTTGATCCTGATTTTATGATTCCTTTTGGTAAGGCACGTCGTGTTCAGGAGGGCCATGATATATCGGTCATTACATACGGTTCAACGGTCTATCGAGCCGTTCAAGCTGCGCGAGAAGTAGAAAAGGAGGGTATCTCGGTGGAAATCCTTGATCTTAGGACTTTGAATCCGTACGATTGGGAATCCATTGCAGCGACTGTTCGAAAAACTCATCGCGTGATAGTAGCTCACGAAGATACCCTATCTTGGGGCTACGGAAGCGAGATTGCAGCACGGATTTCTGATGAGCTTTTCTTAGAACTCGACGCTCCTGTTCGTCGTATTGGCGCTGAAGATACCTGGGTTTCCTATCAACCTCTTCAAGAGGATGAGATCTTGCCACAGGTGAGCGACTTTATTGACGCTTTTATAAAATTAAAGGCCTATTAGTGACTTAGAATCATCCCGAAGGCCATGACCGCCATCAATAAGTCTTCCACAAATGTAATCCATGTCATCGGAAGTTTAATAACTGTACCCAAGCAGGCACAGGGAATTTTTCGATGGGATTTGAGAGCTCCGTAGACAGATATAGCGGAAAAAAGCATCAGAAAAAAAGTGAATACATTCAGCCATAAAAACTGCTTACCCCACGCGTAAGCTATACCCAGACCTAGTTCTATGAATGGATAACTCCAAGCATAAAAAGGGAAGCGCTGTGAAAGAAAATCATAGGATCGATATGAATCAACGAACCCACGAAGATTAATCAATTTAAAAGAAGAAAAAATAATGAAAAATCCTGCCATGAATTGCCTCATGGCTAATGTCAAATCCCATGAACCATGGATAACTTGACCCCAGCCGCATAAAATCAAAAGCCCTAGAAAAATCAAAATCAGTGGCAAGAATGTTCTCAAAGATTGATTGATGACTGAAATTGGTTCTTCTTGTATGCGATAAGAATGAAGGTCAATAAGTGCTTTTCGAATTTGTTCAAGGGATATAGTTGAACTAATTTCTATGCTGGGTGGTTGAAGGTATACCTTGGCCAAAGGATCAAGCGAACTAACCAAGGGTTGAATGCGCTGAACACAGGCGTCGCAGTGCATACCCAAGACGTGAAACGTTTTTTTAGTGATGGTCATGCTCGTTTGGAGTTGGAGCAGTGAGAACATCGACTTGGCGACCCTTGAAGACGACCCAAAGACTGTAGACAAGTAAAACAAACCCGTTGGCTGCTTTAATTAAGGGGAGGGCCCCGGCTAATTGATGAGTAAGAAGAGCAACGAGTCCCACGATGATTGCTAGAGAAGACCAGGTAATGAGAAAGACGCCTGCCCACTCTGAAGGTTCTAGTGACTGCCCTACTTCTTCAGGTACGGTCCCTAGAGGAGATTTCTTCTCACCTAGGAGTTGCAGACCCTGAAAGAGAAGTATGGAAGATACAACAAAATAAAAAATATTTGAAATCATAATGCAAGCTCCACTCTCTAAGAATAGTATGACTTAATCGTCTTTTCTAGGGCTCTAACTAATTACTTGGTAAAGTGGAGATATGCCAAATCTTTTTTATGAAGTTGTAAACTCTCGTCGTACGGTACGTGATTTTCTTCCGGATCCTGTTCCGACTGAGGTTCTAGAAAGATGTATCGATGCCGCTTGTAAAGCTCCTAGCTCGAGTAACTTACAGCCATGGGAGTTTGTATGGATTGAAAATTCTCAAAAAAGAGAAGTAGCAAATCATATTTGCCTAGATCAGGGACCCGTAAAAACTGCTCCTGTGCTCCTAGCCGTCGTGACTCATTGGACTCATTGGAAAAGAAATCGAAATGAAATCCTACGGGTTTTTGAGAGTAGGGGTTCAGTGCGAACTTCAACTCGAAAATACTACACTCGAATTATTCCATTGATCTACACCAATGGCCCCTTTAATCTTTTAGGATTTTGGAAACCCTGGGTAGGCCGCATCCTATCTCTGGTAAGACCAATGCCAAGCTTACAAACTAAAAGCGATGTTCGAGTCATGGCGCATAAATCAACCGCACTCGCTGCGGCTACCCTGATGCTTGCACTCCGTGCTGAAGGTTTCGATTCCTGCCCTATGGAGGGTTTCGATCCTTGGCGAGCAAAAAAACTTCTCAATCTTGGAAGCCAATCCGAAGTGTGCATGTTCCTTGCGGTAGGGAAGCGGTCTGCAAAAGGCCTTTGGTGGGAGCGTATTCTGATGCCCCGAACCTGGACTTTCCGAAAAATATAAAGCCGAGGTCTCGGTTGTCAAAACCAACGCTCATTTCTGATGCTCGACCACCCGCAAAAGGGGATCGTTTGCGTTGGACTTCTCCTTCTGCCTTGGCGACCTTAATCGCTTCCTGGGATCTCAAAAAGCCTTTATGGGTAGATGCTCCTTCTGAGCAAGAGGCAGAGATATTGGCTCAAGACTTACAACAAACACTCGGACCAATCGGTATCTATTTTTTCCCGAGTCTCATAGATTATGTGGCTGGTGAGATTTCACCCCCAGGAATAATTCTGCAGTCTCGGTTGAAATGTCTTGCTGCGTTAATGAACCACAAAGTCAAAATTTTAATCACAGGACCCATGGGGTCGAGAGAAAAGATACCTCATCTGGATTGGTTTTTGATGCGACAAGTCCATATCTCATCGAAATCTTCGATAAATCGTGACTATCTCTTCGAAAAACTCATAGGTTTAGGCTATTGTCGCACTCCCTTGATTGCACAACCTGGTGATTTCAGTTCTCGTGGCCTAGTTCTCGATATTTGGCCTCATCAAGAGGATCAACCTATTCGTATTGAATTGAATGGAGATGATATTGAGTCCATGAATTATTTTGATGTGCTGAGTCAGCGGCGAACTCCACTTGAAATTAATACGCTCACTCTCTTCCCCAAATACGAAGGTGATCGCAGTGTGGAAGCCATGCTGAATGCTTTGAAGCATTGTGCAAAGAACACGATTGATCCTAGTGATGATCTGGCCTATCGAATTAATAAATTGAAATTACATGGCCATTATTCTGGAGAAGAACTTTTTTATCCCTTGTTAGGTCATCCGATTACCAGTCTAAATGGCTGGCTCGTAGGTTTTGATCGCCTTAAACTTGAATCTCGATGGTGTTCTACCATCGCTGAGTCATTTAAAAATGAAATCGAGTTGGCCTTAATACAACGTAGGCAGGGCGGAGTGATTTGTCCTAATTATGACGACCGCTTTTTCCCAATAGACCCATCAGAACCGATGTGGATCCTTACAGAGTGGAAGGTTGAAGCCTCCGTAGATTTTGGATATGAATCAATCCGAGATCACAAAGGAGATATTCAATCTCTTGTCCACACTTCAGAAGATTTTCTCAATAGGGGGTATCGAGTACTTTGGTGTGGAGCCACCGAGGGAACTACGAGACGTTTCCAGGATCTCATCGAGGACTATCGAGAGAACTTTTCGGAGGGAATGCCTCAAGCAGTTCAATGTGATTTAAGTGGGGGATTTATCCTCCATGCGTATCAATGTGTCTTCATTACTGAGTGGGAAGCATTCGGACGCAAGAAGATATACCTTCCGAGTCAGCGATCGCGTACACATGCTTTTCTCAGTGATTTATCGGACTTAAAAGTAGGTGATCCCGTAGTGCATTTAGATCACGGAATCGGAGAATTCATCGGATTTGTTACTATCGAGGCCGGTGGTGAGAATCATGACGTAGTTCGCCTACGTTATGCTGACGGCGCGTATCTTGATGTCAGTCTAGAACGAGCCGACTTATTGCAACGATATAGTTCGGCGGAAGGTGCGCAACCTAGATTTGATAAATTAGGAAGTACACATTGGGCAAAAGTTAAGCGCCGCTCTAAAAAAGCTATTCGGGATCTCTCTGAGGAATTATTAAAACTTTATGCTAAGAGGCAGCAACAAGTAGGGTATGCCTTTCCTGTTGATGGGCCCGAGATGGCTGAGTTTGAATTAAGCTTTCCTTTTGAGCCCACGCGGGATCAAATTGAATCTTGGGAAACAATTAAATCAGATTTGGAAAGCAGTAAGCCTATGGACCGGCTCCTGGTAGGAGACGTGGGCTTTGGGAAGACTGAAGTTGCTATGCGGGCTGCAGCTAAAGTGGTTTTTGGTGGTAAGCAGGTTGCATTTCTTTGTCCGACGACTGTTCTGTGTTTTCAACATTATCGAAATCTAAAAGAACGTTTTGCAGCATTTCCCATTCGTATTGAAATGATGAACCGTTTCGTAGAAAAATCTAAAATGAATCAAATTCGAGATGATCTAGAGAAGGGTACTGTCGATATTCTAATCGGCACCCACCAAGTTTTGGGTAAGGGGATTCAATTTGCTGAATTAGGCCTGGTGATTATTGATGAAGAACAACGGTTTGGAGTGAGTCATAAAGAAAAATTGAAAAAACTTCGAGTTAATGTAGATCAATTGTCGATGAGTGCAACACCCATACCACGAAGTCTTCACATGAGTTTGACAGGCCTAAGGGAAATTAGTTTGATCGAAACTCCACCTAAGAATCGGCTGGCAATCGAGACCATTGTCACCCCTTGGAGTGATGAAATGATTCAGTCAGCGATTCATTTTGAATTAAAAAGAAAAGGCCAAGTATTTTTTGTTCACAACCGCGTAGAGAGTATTGAATCAATCGCAGCCCGTATTCAGGAATTAGTCCCCGAGGCGAAAATGGGCATCGGACATGGTCAATTACCCGAGCAGGACTTAGAAAAAGTTATGCTTGATTTCATGGAAGGCAGGGTAAATGTTCTCGTTTCTACAACAATTATTGAAAACGGACTCGATATCCCAAACGCTAACACTCTGATCGTTCATCGCGCTGATTTATTTGGTCTATCTCAACTTTATCAACTCCGAGGGCGAGTGGGCCGTAGTGATGTTCCTGCGTTTGCTTATCTAATGATTCCCTCTCAAAGTGAGATTACTGATGATGCTCGAAAAAGACTTCAAGCCCTCGAAGATTTCTCAGAGCTTGGGTCCGGATTCAGGATTGCGGCTCTTGATCTTGAATTGAGAGGAGCCGGAAATATTCTGGGGGCTGAACAGAGTGGCCATATTGGTGCCATCGGGTACGAACTGTATATGAAAATGCTTGAGGAATCTATCCAAGACTTGCAAGGTCATCTCCCGGCTATAAATGATGTGCATATCGAATTAGGAAAATCCCAAATTGCCCCTAAATGGATTGACCACTCAGCAGATCGACTGGTAATTTATAAACGCATTTCTCGGCTAAAGGAGTTAGCCGATCTCGAGACCTATCGTGAAGAACTTGAGGATCGTTTTGGAGCGATCTCTCCGGATGATAAAGACACCCTTGAATTTTTCGAAAAAACTAAACTTAAACTGTGGGCACAGAAACTTGGTATTCATCAAATAATTACTAAACGTAATGACGTTTTTATAAAAATTTCACCCTCAGCTCCCATCGATATTCCTAAGATTATTGAAATGACCACTCGCATCGCCGGAACTCAATTCCATTTAGACGGTAGCATTAGTATGCCCTCAAAAAGCAGCATGAGTGAAACTATTACCATGCTCATTGGTCTGCTAAAGTCCTGGAAAAAGACTCAAAAGGACTCAAAAAGTAATGACTAGATTGTCTAGAAGCATGGATAGAATAAATCCTCAAAACTAAATAGGAGTTCTCATGCGCCGCCCCTTTCAATGGTTATCGCTAACTTTAATCTCAACGTGCCTTCTCGCTCAGGGTAAATTGGGTTTTAACGTAAAAGATATGGATCTCACTGTTCAGCCCTGTGAAAACTTCTATCAATACGCTAATGGCGGGTGGCTTAAAAGCCAAACCCTTCCTGCTGACAAAGCTCGTTGGGGAAGCTTTAATCAACTCGCTGATTCCAACCGTGTCGTTCTAATGTCGATCGTGAAAGATCTAGCGGCTGCGAAATCACTTAAGCCAGGAAGTCCTGAACAACGAGTCAATGATTTTTATGCCAGTGCCATGAACACGGAGCTCCTGGAAAAAAAAGGGATTGAACCCATGAAGCCTTATTTGGCTTTGGCCAGCTCACTCAAAAACCAAGCAGATCTTCCAAAGCTCTTAGCTGAACTCCATCGCCTAGGATTTGCGGGGGGTTTCTCAATGGGTGTGGGCGTAGATCAGAAAAATAGTAAACGCCACATGGTCTTTTTTAGTCAAGGCGGTACCACCTTACCGGATCGAGATTTTTATCTGAAAGACGACTTAAGATCCAAGAATATTCGAAATAAGTACGTTCCTCATGTCGCTCGAATGTTTGAACTAGCCGGTTTTGACACAACTCAAGCCACTAAAAACGCTCAAGTGGTTATGACTATAGAGACTAAATTAGCTGAATTTCAAATGGATCGAACAGAAATGCGAGATCCTAATAAGCGTTATAATCCGCGTACCCCTCAAAAATTTCAAGATGAGAATCCTGGGTTCGATTGGGTAACGTACATGAGTGGTCGTGGAGTTTCAAAAATTGAAGATCTCAATGTGGTGCAACCTAATTTTTTTAAATCGTTTGCTACCCTAAGTGAACAATATTCTACAGAAGATTGGAAAGTTTACCTCCAATGGCATGTTATCAACGGTTCGGCAGGAGCATTAAATAAAGCCTTCGGCGATCAAGCATTTGCGTTTAGCAAAGTCCTTAGTGGAGTTGAGATTCAGGAGAGCCGTGACAAACGCATGCTTTCCGTAGTCGATAATATTCTCCCTAATGAATTCGGCCAACTCTACGTTGCTCGTGCGTTTAGCCCAGTTGCCAAGACGAAGATGATTGAAATGGTGAAGAATCTCCGTTTAGCATTGAAAGATTCCATCAACAAGCTCGAATGGATGGGTCCCGAGACGAAACAAAAAGCCATTGCAAAACTCGATGCCTTCGGCGTCAAAATAGGGTATCCAGATAAGTGGGAAGTACATGACTTTGACATTAAGCGCGATGATTATTACGGTAATTTACGACGTCATAGCGAAATGAGACTTAAAGAGAATATTGCTAAATTAGGTCAAAGTCCCAATAAAGACGAATGGAGCATGACACCTCCGACCGTCAATGCTCGCTATAGTCCCTCGCTCAACGACATCCTCTTTCCAGCAGGTATATTACAAAAACCCTTTTTTGATCCTGAAGCTGACGATGCGGTCAACTATGGCGCAATTGGTTGGGTCATTGGACATGAAATTACTCATGGATTTGACGATAGCGGTTCAAAATATGATGGGGAAGGTAATTTGGTAAATTGGTGGACGCCCGAAGACAGAAAAGCCTATGATTACCGAACCGATCTCGTGGTCAAACAATTTGATGCCTACGAACCGATCAAAGGCGAGCGTGTCAATGGAAAATTAACCTTAGGTGAGAACATTGCAGATCTGGGTGGCATGAAGATTGCTTATGCTGCATGGAAAATGAGTTTGAAAGGAAAACCTTCACCCGTGATTGATGGTTTTACGGGCGAGCAACGCTTTTTCATTGGTGGGGCTGTGATTTGGCGCCAACTGCAACGAGAAGAAGCTCTCTTTCAGCAACTTAAGACTGATCCTCATAGCCCAGGTGAATTTCGAGTCATTGGTCCTATGAGTAATCTACCTCAGTTCTATGAAGCTTTTGCTTGCAAGGCTCCAGCCGCCATGATTCGAGATGAAAAAGTACGTCCTTCAATTTGGTAGAAGAGCCTTGAATCGAAAAAAGAGGGCCTATGGGCCCTCTTTTTTTGTCACAAATTATCTAGCCTTAAAAAAATGAATATAAGCGTTAATCTGAGAGTTGGAGATTGCTTTGCTTAAAGTCATCAACATAGAGCCTACGCCCAATCCCGATGCGCTTAAATTTATTGTTCAACCTGCAATACTTAAATCAGGAACGCGGAGCTTTAAGGATTTTGCATCTTCAGTCGGGGATCCCCTAGCGAGTGCCGTCTTTGCCCTAGGAAGTGTGACGAGTGTTTTTTATATGGATCGATTCGTGACAGTCAACAAAGATGCTAGGGCTGAGTGGAGCGGTCTGATCGATTCCATCTGCGAAATTCTTGAAGGTCTTAAACTCGAACCCGAACAGGTAGGTAATGCTAAAGATTCAGTGACGGATGCATCGACTGACGAAAAACTTAAACTTATTCATCGATTGTTGGATGAAAAGATTCGGCCGGGTTTAGCAGGAGATGGCGGCGGCCTAGAGGTCATCTCCTTTGATGGCCAGACTCTGCAAATTAGTTATCACGGGGCATGTGGATCATGTCCTTCATCGACGTCAGGCACCCTTCGCTATATTGAAGGCCTCCTTCAGTCTGAAATCGACCCGTCTCTTCGAGTCATTTCCTACTAGTAAATACATCAAGGGTTTATTCAGAGTTCCCTTCGGTGAGATAATAGAATTTCGTTCCAGCTAAATTCTATTTTTTATGGAGATCCCTTGCCAAAAGGAAAATCTCAAAAAAATCCTAAGGTCTTGTCCCAAGACGAATTAATTCGTTGGTATGAGCTCATGCATATGGGTCGCGTCCTCGATGACAAAGCTCCCAATTATCTCAAACAGGCCATCGGCTGGTCGTATCATGCCCCTTGCGCTGGCCACGATGGTATCCAGTTGGCTCTGGGGCTTTCCTTTCGTCCTGGCCAAGACTTTCTTTTTCCTTACTATCGAGATCTGACCACTTGCCTTGCCGCTGGACTAACACCTGAAGAAATCATTCTGAATGGAATCTCTAAAGCAACCGATTCGGCTAGTGGGGGACGCCATATGAGCAATCATTTCGCTAAACCCTCTATTGGAATTCAAAATGTCTCAAGCCTGACGGGCAATCATGCTCAGCATGCAACAGGACTAGCTCGTGCAGTTAAAAATTACGACTCAGATGCCCTCGTTTTCTGCAGTCAGGGTGAATCAAGTCTCTCAGAAGGTTATTGTTATGAAGCAATCATTGGGGCAGATCGAGAAAAACTCCCAGTAATCTTTGTTGTGCAAGACAATGGCTATGGTATTTCTGTCCCTAAAAAAGATCAGTCTGCGAATATTGATCTCTCAGATAATTTTTCAGGTCTTCTTAATCTTTTTATTAAAAAATGTGACGGGTTAGACCCAGTAAATTCAAAAGAAGCCCTAGACTTAGCCATCGAGTACGTACGATCAGGTCGAGGTCCTGCCATGGTTTATGCACATTGTGTTCGGATTGGTTCGCATTCTAACTCGGATCGTCATGAACTCTATCGATCGATAGAAGAACTAGCTGAAGCTAAACACTCCGATCCGCTTCCTAAATTTAGAAAATTTTGTTTAGACCAAGGCATCTCTGAGTCAGCACTACAATCTATCGAAGTGGCCAACCTACATCAACATAATGAGGCACACGATCGAGCAATGAAGGCTCCTAATCCCGATCCTCAATCAATCTTTACATTCGTTTGCCCAGAGAGTTGGGTCTCTTCTGAATATCCCACTGGAGATCATTTGTCATCGAGGGACCCTATCAGCATGATCCAAGCTCTTAATCAGACACTCAAAGAAGAGTTTCGGGCTAACCCTGATACCTACATTTGGGGGCAAGATATGGCCAATCAAGATAAAGGCGGTATTTTTAATGTATCTAAGGGTATGCAACAAGAATTTGGCATTAAAAGAGTTTTCAATGCACCCATAGCTGAAGATTTTATTGTAGGGACCGCTAATGGATTTAGTCGTTTCAAACAAGAAATACGTATTGTGGTGGAAGGCGCTGAATTTGCTGATTATATTTGGCCGGGAGCTGAGCAGATCGTCGAGATGAGTCATGAATATTGGAGAACCAATGGACAGTTCTCACCTAACGTCACGATTCGCCTAGCGAGTGGTGGCTACATCGGCGGTGGTCTTTATCATTCTCAAAATGTTGAAGGTTGGCTGACCACTTTGCCGGGTATTCGAGTGGTTGTACCTGCCTTTGCCGACGACGCAGCCGGCTTGCTGAGAACCGCTATCCGATCCAAAGGCCCAACTCTGTACCTTGAGCCTAAATTTCTCTACAATTCAAAACTAGCCTATGCCCCTGTCCCAGATAACTTCGCTGTTCCTTTTGGAAAAGCTAAAATTCGTAGGTCCGGAGATGATTTAACCATACTTGCTTATGGTTCACCTGTTCATTTTGCCCTTGAAGCCGCTAAGGTCCTTGAAACAGAAGGGTATTCAATTGAGGTGGTTGATCTTCGGAGTTTGTCACCTTTAGATGAGGAAACAATTCTGCAATCGATCCAAAAGACCCATCGTGTAGTCATTGCCCACGAAGATAAAGTCTTTGGAGGTTTCGGGGGAGAACTTGCTGCTTTAATTGCATCCAAAGCGTTCATTTGGCTTGATGCACCAATTGAACGCGTGGGAAGTGAATTCACCCCGGTTGGTTTCAATCGAATTCTTGAGAGAGCAGTGCTTCCTGATACCGAGAAGGTACTCAAGACAATTCGCCGTACGCTTGCTTTCTAGGACTTAGATGCCTTCAAGTTCTTGATAAGCTTTTTTAAGTGTCGCAGCAATTTCTTCCGGACTTTTACCCAGAAAATCAGGACGCTGCATGAGGAATTTCAATTGACCATTTTGGAGAATAGCTGCTTGAGGAGACGTCGGAGATACGCCTTCGAAATATTCACGAGCTTTGGATGTTGCCTCTTTTTCCATCCCGGCAAAGACCGTTGTTAAATGGTCAAACTTGAGCCCATCCCTCAGCGCATGGAGTACGCCTGGGCGAGCACCTGCTGCAGCGCATCCGCAGACACTATTGACAACTAAAAGCGTTAAGCCATCTTGACTCAATGCCTCCTCGACCTGCTGCGGATCTCTGAGTTCTTTAAACCCAGCCTGCACAAGTTCTTGTCTCATAGGGGCTACCATATGTTCGGGGTAATTCGACATGCCTAGCTCCTTTAGTAATCTCTATTCTATCCTAGTGTGGATACGAATCATCCACTTGTACTTGACGATTGATCTCACCAATCAACCGTTGGCCAAGCACTTGATTTTGGGGATGATACTTGCAATTCATTTATAATGGTATTTTGAGATGGAGTAAGAAATGAAAGATTTTATCAAATTCTTTTTTGCTAGTATTCTGGCAATCTTAACGCTCGGCGTGATGACCGTTTGTAGTGTTTTTGCTATCGGTGCTGTAGCAGAATCGTCAGACACCGATATCAAAATTAAAGATAAGACAGTTTTAGTTTTCAATATGGATATTAATATCACTGAACAATCCCCAGACGATGATCCCTTCTCGGACCTAGCCTCGCAATTTTCAGGTCAAGAAAGTCCAAAATCTATATCCATGACCAATATCATTAAGGCTCTCGACAAAGCCCAAGAGGATGATCGTATTTCGGCTCTTTATATAAAAGGTAATCTTACTGGAGCCGGTCCTGCAGTTCTGAAGGAAATTCGAGAAGCCTTGATTCGCTTCAAAACTAAAAAACCTATTTATGCCTTTAACTCAGGTTGGTCAAAATCAGATTTAATGTTGGTAGCAGCAGCCACCCGTCTCTACTTAGATCCCATGGGTGTTATCGAAATGAATGGATTCGCAGCTGAGCCTATGTTTTATGGTGATGCTTTCAAAAAATACGGTATCGATATTCAGGTAACACGCGTGGGGAAATATAAGTCAGCCGTTGAGCCATTTACTACTAATAAAATGAGCGAAGCAAGTCGGGAACAAACGGCCAAACTCCTTACTGATATATGGTCAGAATGGAAACTGGCCATCAGTGCAGATCGAAAGATTCAGCTTGATCAAATCCAAACAATTGCCGATGAAAAAGGATTTCTTTTTGCCGGAGAAGCCAAATCCCTAGGGATGATTGATGAAATCAAGGAAGATAACGATGTTCTTAGTGAACTCAAGGTTTTGAGCGGTAAAAAAGAATCGGATAAAACTTTCAATCAGATCTCTTTGCAACGTTATCTCAAAGCCGATGAAGACGATGCAACTCCTCGCAGCAGTGAGAATCGTATTGCCGTTGTATTTGCCGAGGGTACAATCGTTGATGGCAATGGTTCGATCGGTGAAATCGGGGGAGAATCCCTGAGTCGTCAATTACGTCGTCTTCGCTCGGATTCTTCAGTAAAAGCTGTTGTGCTTCGAGTCAATAGTCCAGGCGGAAGCGCCTATGCGTCAGAACTCATCCAAAGAGAATTGGTTTTAATTCAAAAAGATAAACCCGTTGTTGTTTCGATGGGTTATGTCGCCGCCTCGGGCGGTTATTGGATTTCGACATACGCAAATCGTATTTTTGCCCAACCCAATACGATTACCGGCTCTATCGGAGTTTTTGGTCTCTTCCCCAATATCAAAGGCTTGGGTAACTCTGTTGGCATCACTTGGGACGAAGTAAAAACTGCTGAGTTAGCCGCAATGCAAACTACCTCTCGACCTAAGACATCGGCTGAACTCGCTCGTTATCAGTTAGGTGTTGATAAGATTTACGACGACTTCATTAAAATGGTTGCAGAAGGTCGACGCCTTAAACCTGAATTTGTAAATGAAATTGCCCAAGGACGCGTTTGGTCTGGTAAGGAAGCAATCAAGTTAGGCCTTGTTGACGAACTTGGAGGTCTTTCACAAGCAATCGATCATGCGGCACTTATTGCAAAATTAGGTGATGACTATCAGATTGAGTATGCCAAGCCACCCCTAGGAACCGTTGAGCGGATTTTGAAATTCCTGAGAGAAGATGACCCTATCGCCTATGGGAAAATGAGTGTATTAGGTCGGCAAATCAGAAATCAGTTTAGTTGGCTGAATTCTCTAAATGATCCGAATGGCATCTACGCCAGGATGCCCTACGACCTAAATATAAAATAGAACTATTCGTCTAGGTTCTGGTCGACTAAGCCCTCGGGAGGATCAACTTCTAGCAATCGCTGCGAGAGATCTACTTTCCACCACTTCTTAATGTAGGGAATAAGAAGAGTAGTTTTTGAGTGCTCCGGTTGAACTACGACCATGTCATAACCCATAGGTGTCGACTCTAAACGTACAACATGGCCCACGGGGGTCCCATTGGATAAAGTTACGGGTAAGCCGACCCACTCGTGTCGAAAACTTTCACCGGGAGATAGAGAAACTTGATCTTCAGGCATCCAAAGACTCATGCCAATGAGTGGCTCAACCGAGGTTCGATCATCGAATCCCTTGAGTCGGATGCACGGTTTATTTTTTTGCACTCTGACATTCACGACCTGGCAAGGAATAGCCCGATTGTCAGGAACTTCATCGCTCCAATCAACATTTGGTGGACCCAAGATCAAACCCTGTCGCTGGGGAAGGAGTAAAGGGTGGTCCGTAGTGGCATAAAGAATTAGTTCGCCTTTAAGGCCTTGGGCCTTGGAGATCTTACCGATTAGGATCACAATAATACTTCTAAGTTCATGGGGACCTTAAAGTAAAAAGGCCGGGAACCCCAGCCTCTTTGATAAATAATAGAAAGCCAATTAGATAATAGAGTGTCTCTTGAAGAGTTCTGCGACAGACTCGGATGGTTTAGCACCTTTCGCAATCCAAATCTTGGCTCGCTCCACATCAATCTTAGTACCTTCGGGCGAGTTATTTTTTGGGTTCACGTATCCCAAAACCTCGATGGATTGACTAGTAGGTATTTGGGCATTTTCAGAAACAACGATGTGATAAAAAGGTTTCTTTTTGGTGCCATTTCGGGCTAATCGTATGGACAGCATTGGATCTCCTGAACTTCTTAGTTTACCGAAGGAAAAGATTCTTTCCAAGTCGAAATAGACTAAGGACCCCTAGAATCATGCATGAGACTATGAAATAAACCCCACAATCCCCCTCGAAGCCTACTACCCTTATGCCTAATCGATTGAGTCAGAGTCTTAGCCCCTATTTGATCCAACACGCCAATAATCCTGTGGATTGGTACCCATGGTCCGAAGAAGCCCTCGTGAAAGCTCGCAAGGAGAATAAGCCCATCTTTTTGTCCATTGGCTACAGTGCCTGTCATTGGTGCCATGTTATGGAACATGAGTCGTTCGAGAATGATGAGGTAGCTGCGGTTCTAAATCGCGGGTTTGTATCCATCAAAGTTGATCGCGAGGAACGCCCTGATCTCGATGATCTCTATATGGATGCGGTTCAATTGGTTACCCGAAGAGGTGGATGGCCGATGAGTGTATGGCTCACCCCTGATTTAAAACCCTTTTTTGGAGGAACTTATTTTCCACGAGAGCCTCGGCAGGGGATGCCCGGGTTTATTCAGTTGCTCGAAAATATAGAGAAGCTATGGTCTGAGAAATCTCATGATCTTAAACTTCAAGCAGATGAGCTTGTTAAGGAAATGAAAAGAATATCTTCACCTGAAGAAACCAATGCTCCACTCGACTCGAAGATTATTGACCAAGCGATTGGACAGTTATCCCAAGAATTCGATAAGGAGTGGGGAGGTTTTGGTTCGGCTCCCAAGTTTCCTCAGCAGATGGCTATTGATCTTATTTTTAAACATAATGAAGCCACTCATCAGGTCATGGCCTTTAAAACCTTGGACGCGATGTGGGAGGGGGGCCTCTTTGATCACCTGGCGGGGGGTTTCGCCCGGTATTCGACAGATCGACAGTGGCTCGTCCCTCACTTTGAAAAAATGCTCTACGATAATGCCCAATTGGCCTTGATATATTTTGATGGCTATGTACGTTCAGGAAAGTCGCAGTACCGTATAACCGCAGAGGAGACCCTTCGTTACCTTTTACGTGATATGACAGATCCTAGAGGTGGCATCTATTCAACTGAAGATGCGGACAGTGAGGGTGTCGAGGGAAAGTTCTATGTTTTCACTGAAAAAGAAATTCAACAGTGCCTTGATCAAGATGCCAAAGACTTTATGGGCGTCTTTGGGGTTACGAAGGAAGGTAATTTTGAGGGCCACAATATTCTTCATCGGTTCTCGGGGATGCAAGCAGCCCCTTTGGGCAACGTGAAGGAAAAAGCCTGCAAAGACAAACTTTTACGTTATCGAAATCAACGTGTGCGACCTCACTTGGATGATAAGATCTTGGCATCTTGGAATGGCTTAGCCCTTTCTGCTTTTGCAAAAGGATATCGAGTAACCAACCAAAAAATTTATCTAGATCAAGCACAAAGCATAGCTGAATTCTTAATGAGTGAACTCTGGGATGGCACAAATCTCTATCGTGTATACCGTAAGGGTCAGCGTCATACGCCAGGATTTTGCGAAGATTACGCTTTTGTTGCTAATGGACTTATTGATCTCTATGAAGCAGATCATAACGAGCAACGGCTTCATCAATCAAGGGACCTCATGGAGATTTTGATAACTAAATTTTATGATCGAAATCTTGGTGGCTTCTATTCTAGTGATCCCCGGAATACGGATACCCTCTTTCCCATCAAGAATGTCTATGATCAGGCCATCCCCAGTCCTAATTCTCAAGCCCTTCGTGCGCTCATACGACTAGCACGATATTTCTCTCTTCCTGATTATCTAAAAATAGTAGACCAATCCTTCAAAGCCTGCGGAAAATGGTTAGAACAAAGACCTCGCGCAATGCTCAGTATGCTCTCAGTGCTTGATCTGTATCTAAAACCTTCTCTGGAAATTGTTATGGTGGGTGATCCTCAAGATCCTTTGATTACAAAAGCTTTAGGATCCCTTAATCAGAAGTACTTACCGCAACTGAGTCTAATCGTTGGGAAAACAGGATCTCTTCCACATTATCAAGGGCGACAGGGGTTATCCGATAAGGCATTGATCTATATTTGCGAGGGCCAGACTTGCTCAGCCCCCTTGAATGAACTTGATGAGTTCAACAAGTTTATTAAAAAATACTGAATCATTGAGCATCAGCGAGTTGCCATCAGGTGCCCGATAGCAACTGCTGCGGCATCGGCTGCATCCGTAGGCAATGCTTCTTTAAGACCCAATATAAGCTTGACCATCTTGCCTACCTGATCTTTTCCTGCCCATCCATAGCCACTGACGGCTTTTTTGATTTGCATGGGGTTGTAATCTCCCACTTCTAGATCAAAAAGAGATCCGGTCAGAAGAATAGCTCCCCGAATTTGGCCCAATTTGATTGCCGTGGCTGCATTCTTTTCTACAAAGGGAGATTCGACAGCCATAAATGTCGGCTTATGACTTTGGATGCATTGTGCGAGGGCTTGGTGGATTTTAAGGCAACGCTTAGGGAAGGGTTCGCTACTCTTTGAACGAATGACTCCAGAGTCTACTAAAGCGAGCTGATTACCTTTCTGTTCAACGATAGCCCAGCCGCAGGCGATTGATCCAGGATCAACCCCCAAACATCGTCTCGCTGCTTTAATGGCCATAACCCTAGACTATAAACCCCTAGCGTTTCTTTTTTTTACCTTTTTTATGTTGACCCGAGGATCGATCTTTCCGCTTTTCCTTCTTGGGGGACCAGGGGCGTCCCGATTTACCAGCTCGTCCAGGCAGTCGTTTAGGTTTTTCGAATAAATCTTGGGTCCTCGCACTCTTATTAGGTTGAAAACTAAAGACCTTGCCCTTTCCGTCTTTTGCCTTGGCGCTAAGAATCCAACCAAAAATACGGTGTTGATCCTCATCGATCCCAGCTAGTTCAATGGTGACAAAATCGCCAATCGCAATGACCACGGATCCCTTTGATCCTACGAGTTTGGTTCGATGTTCATCGACTTTAAATCCTAAACCTAAAGAGGCAATAGGGGACCCAATTTCTACAAAGGGATCTAATAATTGGATATAGATGGCTTTAGGTGAGAATCCCTGAACAAATCCCTGGAACGTTTTGCCGATGAAAGGACGCATAAGATCGCAGGCTTTCCAACGAACATTCTCCCGTTCGGCTTCTACGGCTTTCTGTTCAGCATCGCTGCATTCATGAGCAATGCTTGATAGCTGTCCATAAAAATTTTCAGGAAACGACTCCTTCCTCAATATTTTTCTGAGGCTGCGATGGACAATCAAATCGGGATAGCGACGAATCGGACTGGTAAAATGTAGATAATCTTTTAGCGCAAGACCCGAATGACCGATATTATCTGCACTATATTCCGCCCGCTTGAGAGATCTCAGTAACATAGTATTCATCAGCGCTTCAAGGGAACCACCCCGAACCTTATCGAGTAATCGATTGAGATTATCAGGACTAGGTGCGTCATGAACACCCAGAAGACCAAAGGCACGTGCTAAATTTCCAAAAACTTCTAACTTGATGGGGTCAGGCTCATCGTGGATGCGAAATATGGTAGGAACTTTCTTATCGTTAAAAAAACGAGCCACCGCTTCATTAGCGAGTAACATAAATTCTTCTATCATTTTGTGGGCATTATGACGTTCGTAGGGATTAGCTCGAATAACCTTGCCTTTTTCATCAAAATGAAACTCGGTTTCTTCGGTATCAAGATTGACGGCCCCACGCTTCAACCGGAGTATCTTTAAACCCTCTGCTACCTGAAGCCCGATTTCAAGCATGTGACATAGTTCAGGCCCAAGAGTTGCTCGTATAGCAGGCTGCTTATCAATACAGGCATCGCGAACATCGTTATAAGTGAGGCGTTTCCTAGAATGAATAACAGACTCAGAAAATGATGTATGGGAGATATCAAATTGAGGCGAAATAGTGATCCAAGCCGTGAGCGTTAATCGATCTACCCCCTCCCGAAGACTACAAAGATCACCACTGAGGCGATCAGGAATCATCGGAATACACTCATCGGGAAAATAGACCGAGGTTCCGCGAAGGCGTGATTCTTGATCGAGGGGTCCTCCTTCTTTGACGTAAAAACTAACGTCTGCGATATGAACACCAAGCAGCCATCCTCCTCCTTGATTTTCAGGAAGGACTTCGAGAGAAATAGCATCATCAAAATCCTTTGCTGTAGGCGGATCAATCGTACAGGTCAGGTGCTTGCGAAGATCTTCACGATTATGAAGCCACTCCGAGGGAACGGAGGTAGGAAAAGGAGCTAATTCCTGCATCACCGCCACAGGAAAAGTTTGTCGAATACCAAACATTTCGGCCGTGAGTCGATTTTCAATTCGAAGATCACCCTTCTTGCCTAAGCGCGCGATAACTTTGCCCTGAAGTTGAGTCGAGCCTTTCTCTCTTTGGAGTTCAACGCTGACCCAATCTCCGTCTTCGGCTAAATCAGAAGGAGGTACCGTAATCATTGGTCCAATCCTCTGTTCTAGCGGAAGTACACGCCACCCCCAGGGCTGTTTTTGGAGGGTACCGGCAACAGCTTGGGTTCCAAACTTTATGATTTTAATGATCCGAGCTTTAGCCCTGCCGTTACGATCATCGCCGGTAATCTCGGCTAAAACATGATCTCCGTGAAGCGCTTCGTGTCGAGTTCCCCATTCCACTAGTACATCTGATCCCTTTGAAGATGTTCCTTGAGGTCTTAGAAATCCTGAGAAACCAACACCATCAGGATGGCCTATGTACTTTGCTTCAAAAGTCTCAAGATATCTTAGCCCACTCTGAGACGGGGTTGCGGTCGATCGAGTAGGTTTAGGAGTCACAAGGTAACCTATCGGTGATGTACTTCAAGAGGAAGGTCCTTCGAGACCCCGAATACGCTGTTTGATTTTAAGCATATCGGATCGATCAATCGGTTGGGCAGGAACACCCCCCCAAGTTTCTTCAGCCGGTACTCGAGCGCCAGGCAAGAGGACGGAATGAGGAAGAATGACAGCTCCTTCTCCGATTTCTACATCGCCCATCACCAATGAGCCAGCTCCCAATGTGGCTCGATCATGGATTTTAATTGGTGCGATGACTAAATTACCTCCCCCTCCATAATGAGCAAAAATTCTTACACTACCTCCTAAGGTGACATCATCACCGAGTTCAATGAATGATGGATCACTAATATAATCGGTATTAATAAATGCATGTTTACCAATTTTCATTCCCATTCCCTTGAGAAAAAGAATGCCAAAAGGTGTGAGTGTAGCGAAAGGTAGGAATGTAAAACGAACTAGATAGAAAAGTCCATTGTGAAGAAACCAAGGTACCGCATGGATGGTGTAGTAACCACCCTTGAATCTTTTGAATCGCGTAGGCAGAATGAAATTAAGAACGCAGACAGTCACCATAAGGGAAAGTCCAAAAACAAAAAATGCTAATGCATACGTAAAACCCATCACGAACCAACCTAGCCAATCTCCAGTCATTAAGGGAGAGAAGATCGACACCATCATGTGGCTCACCCAAAGGGCTGGAGCAAGAGCCATCCCAAAAGATATCGAAGCGAGAAAATACATTAGAAGCACAGCAAACAAATAACTCGTACGTGCAAATCGTCTCAGGACTGCTTCGAAGATATTAACGGGAGGAGGGTTCCTAGATTGGTCTTCCGCAAAGAGTTTCTTAGGTTTTGAGGTCGTGTCTTCCATGCCTTTAGACTAACCTTGATTCCTATCGATACACTATATAGATATGCGCGTTGCCCTAGTTAGACTCTCGGCTATTGGTGATATTTTACGGTGCCTCCCAGCTTGGCAAAACCTTCACGAAGGTCTCCCACAAGTAGAATTTTGTGCCGTCGTAGAAGATCGGCATGAATTCTTACTGAAACCCTTCAAGTGGATTCACCCCGTCGTTGTTGAGAGAAAAAAAATTGCTAATCCTCTAACAGCGATGCAGACCTTCAAGGCCGTTGCAGACCAAATTAAACAGTGCGATGCATCCCTAGATTTCCATGGAGTATTCAAGTCCGCGCTGATCCCATACCTCGCTAGGATTCCTGCTCGTTGGGGCGACGGAATTCACAAAGAAGGTGCACATTGGCTTCAAAACAAAATTCTTCCCTTCAAAAGTCAGTCGCGCTATGAGCAAGCTCTTGGTCTTGCAGAGGCTTTTGGTCGTGCAAACAATGTCAAATATCTAGGTCAATTTAGATCTTTACGGAGGGTTATTTTTGGTTCAGATACTCCTGAAACATCGTGCTCGCCAAAAAAAATCCTATTAGTCCCCGGAGCTTCACCTCGAGGCGCACATAAACGATGGCCCCTGAATCATTGGTTGCATTTGGCTGAACAACTTAAGGAAAAAAAGGATTTAGCTTGGTGCCTTGGACCGACAGAAATTCATCTTCGCTCTTGGCTCACACAGGTATCTGAAGTTCCGGCACTCCCTCAGTTACCCTTTTGGGAGATGGCTGAGCAATTAATGGAATATGATCATGTGATTTCGGGCGATACCAGCATTCTTCATCTAGCCGTAGTTCTTGGAATACCTGTCACTGGTATCTATGGTCCGTCTGATCCAGTCATCGCAGGTATTCCCAAGACTGCTGGAAAAATCTTGAGTAACCATGTTGAATGCTCACCATGTCGTGATCGAGGCTGTCAACGGGTGACCTGCCTAGAAAGTCTAAAACCAAAACAAGTTTTAGATAGTCTTTCCATCTAGCGCCTGAACCATTTAGACTGACCATCACGCGTATCCTCTAAGGTAATCCCTAGGGACTGTATTTGGTTTCGAATCTCGTCTGCTCGCTTCCAGTCTTTATTTTTTTTGGCTTGGATTCGCTCCTGAACTAATGCTTCAATTTCCTGATCAGATTCAGCCAGAACAGTAGGCCATGCTTCAAATATTTGATTGGCTTCATTCAAAAATAAAATAATATGCTGCTTTTCTAGAAAACTAAAAGGGACTCGGTCATCTAGAGCATTAAGATCTGAGACCATGGTATAAAGAGCCGCTAAAGCTTCGGGCGTATTGAGGTCATCACGTAGGGCTGCCCAAAACTCATTTCGAGCATGATTTAGTCGATCAAGAGGTCCCAAAGGGCCTTCCCAACTAGCGATACCTTCAGAGGTCGGCTCTTCCATGCGACGTCTGAAATTTCTAATTCGTTCGATGGAAGCCTTAGAGGCCCTGAGGCCCTCGAAGGAGAAATTAAAAAGTTTACGATAATGATTACTTTGGATCATAAATCGGAAATGAATTGGGTCGATACCTTGATCAACTAGATCCTTAAGAGAATAAAAATTTCCCAAGGACTTAGACATCTTCTCATTCTGGACCAACAGAAATTCACCGTGGGTCCAGTGCGTTACCCAGGGATGGCCGAGACACCCCTCACTTTGGGCAATTTCATTTTCATGATGAGGAAAAATGAGATCTATTCCACCTGAGTGAAGATCGATATGCTCACCAAGGACCTTGCGTCCCATAGCGGAGCATTCTATATGCCAGCCAGGTCGTCCCGGACCCCAAGGAGAGTCCCAATAGGGTTCAGCAGGTTTTGCAGCTTTCCAAAGAACGAAATCCCTCACATGTTCTCTATCGTATTCATCCCTATCATCTATCTCTGATGTACTGTCCCCTAGATCGATCCTAGATAGTTGTCCATAGGATTTAAAATCTTTGACACGAAAATAAACAGAGCCTTCTCGAAGATAGGCAAGATTTTTTTGGATTAATTCATTAATCATCGCAACCATCTCGGGAATATGGTCAGTCGCTTTGGGGTAGAAATTGGCTGGAAGAATCCTTAGAGCCTCAAGATCTTGGAAAAAAATACGAGTGAAATGATCGGTGAATTCTCGCATTTTCATAAGTCGATCAGAATTATTCGCAGTAGGGGCCAAACTTACTTGCGAGTCACGAATAATTTTATCTTCCACATCCGTTATATTCATGCAATGTAGGACGGAAAAGCCCGAGGCACTCAGGACTCTTTTGAGGAGATCCTGGAATAAGAAAGTCCTTAAGTTTCCGATATGAGCAACGTTATACACCGTTGGTCCGCAGGAGTACATCCTTACTTTGCCGGGTTCGTATGTTTTAATGGCTTCTACTTTGCGCGTGAGCGTGTTGTAGAGGGCGACTGGTTGATAAGAGTTCATGATTAATCGCAGAAGCTAAGCGCCCGAATAGAGGGTATGAAGATGTTTCAGATAGTCTAGCCATTCCGGAGGGATGGATATAGTTCTTCCAGAAGTATCAGTTGTCAAATGTTCTGTATGACCCGTCGCTATTAGCCGCTCTTCAGCAAAGATCCGATATCGAAATGTACCCCCTCTGGAATGAATTTTTATTAAATCTGTTTCGATCTGGATCCGATCGCCGTAACGAGCTGACCCTCGGTAGACGACTTCTACTCCGATGACCACTAATCTTAAACCCTTAGATTCAAAGTCTCGATAAGACTTCCCACCATCTTTCATGAAATCAGTTCGAGCCACCTCCATCCAATGAAGAAAGTTTGAATGATGGACAATTCCCATAGCATCAGTCTCTACGTACCGCACATCGAGGGTGGTTCGGGAAGGCATAGGCACCAAACGTCAGAGATAAGAACTAAGTCAGGGTAATATATAGATATTACTAGGAGATCTCATGAGAAAAGCTTTTCTATTCATACTCTCAGCGTCCTTCAGTCTCATTTATGGACAAGATGTCAAATGGGAAACGAATCTTGAAAAAGCTTTGATTAGAGCTAGAGCCGAAAAGAAGATTATATTTGTGGATGTTTGGGCTGCTTGGTGTGGACCTTGCAAACGTCTTCAAAAGGAAGTCTTTCCGAACCCTCAAGTCAAAATCGCACTTACCCAAGTGATTCCATTGAGCCTCCAAACCCGCACCGAGGATAACAGCGAAACAGAGAGTGTCTGGGCTGAGAAAGCCTATAACATTGAAGCTTATCCTACGATGTTCTTCCTTGATCAAAATGGAAAACGTATTGGGGAACCTCATCTTGGTTTTATGATGCCGAATGACTTCAGCGCCTGGGTCTCCCAAATGGCCGATAAATTTAAGCAGACAAAAACTCGTTCCAAATTATCTAAACGAGCATAAAAAAAGCCCACAGATGTGGGCTTTTTTTATGAATGCATGAGAACTATCCCATAATGCGACGTTCTTGAGCTAGGCGTTTAAGAGATTTCTTACGAGCGGCTAGCATTTTACGCTTTCTCTTAGTGGAAGGTTTCTCAAAATGCTGTCGTTTTTTTAATTCGCTTAAAATGCCTGACTTTTCGCATTTTCGCTTAAAGCGCCTTAAGGCATTTTCAAAAGTTTCGTCTTCTTTGATTTTGATCAGCGGCAATGTAATCCCCCCCTTCATGTTTAATTTACTAGTAAACCCTAGGTTTCTAGCAGATCCTATAGTTTATCGTTTTTCGATCCTGCTGCCAACGAGAGATCGTTCCTTCTAGAGTTTGGTACTGCAATTAAGGCAAATCAAGGCATCAGGAAGGTGACTTTTACCGCAGAGAGGGCAACGTCGCCCCTTTGCCTTCATCCTTCGGCGTAGTCTCAAATAAAGCAAAACTAATAAGATGACTAGAATTAGATTCTTTTGCCCTGAAGTTAACCAGGGAGTCCGCGGGGATGGTGGAACTGTGGTTTCGGAGAGAGAAACTCCTGCCGGCTGTGTCATCATGAATCGACTTTCAGAATTGCCAAGAAAGCTTCTTGAGGAATTTCAACTGAGCCAATGGATTTCATGCGCTTTTTTCCTTCTTTCTGTTTTTGAAGCAATTTTTTCTTTCGTGTTATATCGCCGCCATAACACTTGGCTAAAACATCTTTTCGTCGAGCGCGTACATTTGTCCGAGCCACAATCTTGCCGCCAATGGCAGCTTGTATTGCAACGTCAAACATCTGCGTAGGAATGACTTCTTTCATCTTGGCAGTCAAACCATGCCCTAGTGTGACGCTCTTTGAACGATGTACTAAAACAGATAGGGCATCGATTGGTTCAGAGTTAACCAAAATATCCATTTTGACTAAATCAGATTCTTGATAGTGCTTTAAATGGTAGTCAAAACTGGCATACCCCTTTGAGATGGATTTAAGTTTGTCATAAAAATCAAGAACGACTTCATTTAATGGCAGAAGGTAAACCAACATGACACGATCCATGCTGACATATTCTAATTTCTGCTGAAGGCCACGGCGCTCCTCGCATAGCTTGAGTAGTCCACCTACAAATTCTGTCTTAGTAATAATGGTCGCTTCGATCATTGGCTCTTCAATGTGGTGAATATATTGCATACTGGGTAATTTAGAGGGGTTATCTACAATTTCCTTACTCCCATCATTTAAATAAACCTCGTAGCGTACAGAAGGAGCCGTTGTTATCAAATCAAGATCAAATTCTCTCTCCAAGCGCTCTTGGACAATTTCCATATGCAGTAATCCAAGAAACCCACAACGAAATCCAAACCCTAGAGCCGTACTTGTTTCGGGCTCAAACGTAAAACTACTATCATTGAGACGAAGTTTACCCATTGCATCTCTAAGGTTTTCAAAATCATCGCTTGAGGTTGGGAAAATACCTGCAAAAACAACTGGCTGGACATCCTTGAAGCCCTTGAGCATAAATTCAGCAGCCCTACGGGTATGTGTGATGGTGTCACCCACTTTGATATCCTTTAGTTCCTTGATACCCGCCATCAAGTAGCCGACTTCTCCGACAGAAAGGCGATCAACCTTGGTCATTTTGGGGTCGTAGATCCCAATTTCCTGAACGTCATGATCAGAACCATTACTCATGAAACGAATTCTGTCTCCAGGGGCCAAGGTCCCTTCAAAGACCCTGATAAGACTCACGATTCCTCGATATGGATCGTAGTAAGAGTCAAAAACAAGGGCTTGAAGCGGAGCGGATGCATTACCTTTAGGCGGTGGAATATGCTCTACGATGCTATCTAAAACCTTTTCACAGTTGAGGCCTGTTTTGGCGCTTACTTCAACAGCATGAAGTGTATCGACCAAGCCAATGACTGAATCAATCTGTTCTAAAACATGCACCGCATCAGCAGAGGGTAAATCAATTTTATTGAGAACAGGAAAAATCTCAAGGCCATTATCTAGAGCAAGGTATGTATTGGCAAGTGTTTGGGCTTCAACTCCTTGAGTGGCATCCACAACTAAGATAGCTCCTTCGCATGCTGCAAGGCTGCGAGAAACTTCATAGGTAAAATCTACATGACCCGGGGTATCAATAAGATTGAGGGTATAAATTTTTCCATCTTTATACTGATACTTCAAAGTGACAGCATGGGCTTTAATGGTAATTCCCCGTTCACGCTCTAGATCCATATCGTCGAGAATCTGCGCTTGCATATCTCTGGTGGAAACCGTTTTGGTTATTTCCAATAAGCGGTCGGCCAAAGTCGATTTACCATGGTCAATATGTGCAACAATGGAGAAATTTCTTATTAGATGAGGATCGATCAAGGTAGTGTCCTAACCCTTATTGTATCGGTGCAGCCTGTGGTTGAAATTATTAATATTGACTCGCTGAGATTTTAGTTAAAGTTAGTTGTAAAGCAGGAGAGAAAAATGCGGTCTTTTTTTCTATCAATCCTTTCATTAGGCTTGTTTGCCCAAGATCTTCCCCAAGCGTTGGTTAACCAAAAAATTGATGCTTGGCACCAAGCTGCTTCTCGGGCGGACGAAAAAGCCTATTTTGATCTTATTCATCCTGCAGGGATCTTTATGGGTACAGACGCCCAGGAGCGGTGGACTAAAAATGAGTTTCTCGCTTATACTCGTCCTATTTTTTCAAAAGGGGTAGGTTGGTCTTTTAAATCAGTTCGTCGAGTAGTTTCTTTTTCTACCGATGGGCAAACTGCCTGGTTCGATGAGGATTTGCATACTCCAAACTTGGGACCCGCTCGTGGTACAGGAGTGATGGTTCAAACAGATACGGGATGGAAGATTATTCACTATAATTTGACGGTTACGATCCCAAATCCATTAATGCCAAAGATCAAAAATGATATTGAACTCTTTCTTAAAAAAACATATTGAGGATGTTTATGAATAGTCGATTTTTAGTCACTTCCTTCCTTATTAACGCTCTCTTTGGGCAAACTCCCGAAATGGCGAAGGTGATTTACCAGAAAGCCTTAAGTTCAAACGAGGCTTACCAAACCCTTAATGAGTTGACGATGAACGTTGGTCACCGCATCAGTGGATCTGAGAACTTTACTAAAGCCATGGCTTGGGGAGTTGCTACGATGAAGGCAAAAGGGCTCGTCAACGTCCGTACCGAAAAAGTCATGTCCCCTCGTTGGGTTAGAGGAAAAGAATCGATCCAACTTATCTCACCGAGGCCAATGAATTTAACCATGTTGGGTCTTGGCATGAGTGTTGGAACTCCGCAAGAAGGCCTCACGGGAGAGGTTGTGATCGTTGATGACTTTGACCACTTAGAAAAACTAGGTGAGCAAGTTAGAGGGAAGATTGTTTTATTCGATGTCCCTTTTGTAACCTATGACCGTTCAGTAACTTATCGCTCGAGCGGCCCAAGTCGTGCGGCACAGTATGGTGCCATTGCTTGTCTTATACGATCAGCAGGCTCAAGCAATTCAAATACACCGCATACGGGAACTTTATCTTACGATTCTCGGTGGCCTAAAATCCCTGCAGCTGCCTTAAGTCTTGAGCACGCTATCCTGCTTCGACGCATGTCAGAATCAAATCAAAAAATAATTATTAAATTAAACATGGAAGCTAAACAACTCTCCGATGTTGAAGAGGGGAATGTTATTGGTGAAATCATCGGATCTAAAAATCCTAAAGAGATTATTGTCTTATCCGGCCATTTAGATTCATGGGACGTAGGTCAGGGTGCTCAAGATGATGGCGCTGGTTGTATCATTGCCCTTGAAGCGGCTAGTTTGCTAAATCAAATGAAGATAGTTCCTGAGCGTACTATTCGAGTTGTATTATTTGCCAATGAGGAAAATGGGGTTGCTGGAGGCCGAAGTTATCGAGAACGCCATGAATCTGAACTTAACAATCACATTGCTCTTTTGGAGTCAGATTCGGGCAACGGTCGGATTACTGGTTTTACTCTTGATCTTCCCGGACGCCCTCCTAGACAAAGAGGAGTCAATCCTTATGGCGATAAAAGTTTGAAGGGCGATCCTTCACTGATAGAGCGATTTCAGTCGCTAGCAAAGTTTCAAGAAATCAGTGGTGCCAAGGCTTTTACCCTCGGCATGTCAGGGGTGGATGTATCTCCAATGGTAGAAGCGGGGGCAGTTGGTATTGGGGCTAGTCATAATATGTCGAAGTACTTTGATGTTCATCATACTGAAGCCGATACCTTCGATAAAATTATTAAGGCAGACTTGCAACACAATGTGGGTTCGGTTGCGATCTTGGCTTACACCTTGAGTTTTTCTTCAACTCGACTCCAGTAGAAGAATCGTGTGGATTTTCCTTTTAAAATTCAAAACTATACGACAGCGCCTTATATGGCGCCGTACTTTGGCCCTATTTTTAACAAGAGTCCTGATCCTGCCTATCTTGACGCCAAAAGAAGTGAACTAAATCTCTTTGGATCAGATCTATTTGGCGAGACTCCCCTAGCGAAATCCTTACATTTAGTGTCCAAGGCGTCCCATTTTTTAGGTTTTGGTGCTCTTGAGTGTATTGATGAGTTAGCTCTGAAGATAGAAGAGGATATTGCGATTATGCACAAGGGGCGATTAGAAGCGATTTGTTTCTGTTTTCCAAGTAGTTGGATACCTCGCGAGCGCCTAGGACAGAATTTAGCTCAAATCCACTCGCCGGTTGCCGATGGACAAGCACTTATAAGGGCCAGTGATAATTTGACAGAGCGCATGGCAAATCTTCATCAGGGCCCCCATAAGCGATACGTTTGGACACTATCCCCATCCAAAGACTTGAGCCAACATCCTAGGAAAGATAAAGTCGACAATCCGGTATTTATCGAAGATCTTTTTTTCCGGTTAGAAACCCAAATCACGGCCCCTTTAGTTCACCAAGAGAGTAGTTTGTTTTTGGTCAAGGTTGAGACAGTTCCTCTTCCTCAGATTTGGGCTGACTCGGCGAAAAGAGATTTTTTACTCAATGGGATCAATACTATGTCGGAGGAAGTCTTAAGGTATAAAAATCTCCAAGAGATTAAAAAAATCATTAATAAGCAAAACTCTTGAGGCCCTAGGGCTTCTTATCTAAGGTTGATCGTCCCCCATCAATATGAAATACTTGTCCGGTAATCCAACTCGATTGATCTGACAGTAAAAAGTAGGCCAAAGAGGCTATTTCCCGAGGGTCCCCAAGTTTGGGGATTGGGTGCAGGGAGGCAATAGCCTCCGCCATCTTTGGATTTTGCGTGAGTGGAAGTGTGAGGGGTGTTGAGGTGAGACTAGGTGCGATAACATTGACACGAATATGAGGGGCGAGTTCAGCAGCAAGCGAGCGAGCTAAGCCCTCTACTGATGCTTTTGCAGCCCCTATGGAACTATGATTTACGAACCCTCGTGTGGCGGCGATGGAACTGAATAAAATTACAGATCCTCGTTTTTCCTTTAAGGCAGCTGAAGATTCCTTGATAGCCAAAAATGCACCAACTGTATTAACTTCAAAACTACGAAGGAGGTCCTCTCGGGTGCTTCTCGCAAGGGGTTTAAGATCTAGCGACCCGATGCAGTATGCTAACCCGTCTAGACCCTCCTGACTAGCAGTGGCAACAGCTTGTTGGATAGAATCGGGATTTAAGACATCAACTACCAAGGTATGATCTTGATCTACGGAACTTTGTAGGACTTTCTGGGGATTTCGTGTCGTAACGAATACACGATGACCCTGCTCAATCAATCGATCAGTTAAGAATCCCCCAATCCCTCCAATCCCTCCAAGAATGAGGAAATTTTTAGGATTAGGAGACATATCTGAGTGCTCCGATTACTTGATTGGCTTCATCGTCATGGGATCACGAAGAGGCAAGTTGGTCACGGCCCAGTTAAAGCCAAAGGAAGCACCGACTTCACTCAACTTTCCGGGATGATCCTTGACGTCTCCTTCTTCCATCTCTTTAGCGTTACCCACAACTAAGATAGACGCTTTTTCAAGTTGAAGATATTTCTGAGCGACTCTGAGGATATCTTCTCTTGTAACTTTATTTACTCGGTCCCGAAGGGTCTCGAGCCAAGCATCGGGACGTTTGGAAAACTCGCCACTAGAAAAAGCACTTGCGATAGTTGACTTATTCGCAAATTGTGCAGGAAAGCCGTCTATAATTGAACCCTTAGCTACATTTAACTCATCTACAGAAACAAGGGCTGTACGCATTTTTTGAATCTCAGCTAGGGCAAGTTTTGTTCCATAAGCCACAGTCCTGGTTTTTGTCTGAAAGAGAGCTCTGAAATCCCCTTCGCGATTTACGTAGACAGAGCCAGTAAAAGTAGATCCCGCACTGTAGGCCAAACCCTCGTCTGAGCGAATCTTCTTTACGAGGCGAGAAGTGAAACCACCTCCACCTAAAATAGTATTCATGACAAGTACAGATGGATAATCTTCACTCAGGGCAGCAACCCCAGGAAGATTGATCGTCACTCGCCCTTGATTGACATCTTTATCGACAATAAAAATACCAGGTTTACCAATGTAGGCACCCTCAGGAACTTCGGAACTGATCTTCGCTGTGGATGTTGGCGTTAGTTTACCGATAGTATTGTTTAAAAGATTTAACATTTCACTTTTATCAAATCTACCTGAAACCGAGACAATCATATTGGATGGATGGATCAATTGGGCATGTGCTGCCTTTACATCCTCTAGAGTGATCGAGTCTATCGAGGTCTTGGTGGCATTTCGATTTCCGTAGTAATCTTCGCTACGAAGTAGGAATCCTAATTGTTGGCGTTCAATTGACGTACTGTCATCATTACGGCGCTGCATCGCCTGAATGATATTTTTCTTGGAAAGCTCAAAGCGATCTTGGTCGAATCGGGGTTGGGTAAGCATCTCAAGGAGAAGAGCCATGCCGTCCTTGATATCTTTTGATAGAACACTCATGGAGATCTGGCCCGAGGCATCGCCTAAGTTAGCATTAGATTGAGCCGCCATAAATTCAAGTCGCTCATCTAATTGAGCTGGAGTGAGCGAGGTCGTTCCTCCAGTGCGAAGCAGCCCCCCCATAATTTGAGCCAAACCTTCTTTGCCCCGAGGATCTAAGTATCCACCCCCCTTTAGGGTAATGTTGATATTAATAATGGGTTGACCGGTAGGATCAGGCACGAGATAACAGCTTGATCCATTTGCAAGTTGAGTTCGCGCTTCTCGGACATTTGGAACTTTGAAGTCAATTGACCTAAAGGAGAGTTTTTCAGGTCGGTTAGGGATACCCGTTTTTTTGGGAGGAACCGAGGACGTAGTTTGTGCTACGAGTGAAGCTGAAATTAAAGATAAAACAAAATGATTTAACATTACTTATTCTCCTTCTTGCTGAGTTCTTGAATTTGTGTCTCAATTTTCTTACGTAAATAATCAATAGCCCCCTTCATTTCGGCAGGAACCTGAGCAGCTTGAGCCTCCATTTGCCCGACGATCGTTTTTAATTGAGCAAGATCCGTGATTTTCGATAAGCGATTCATCTGACTTGCGATCATGCTGCGAATTTGATCGGGGAAAGCGGCCAACTCTGGATCTACGGGCTTCGCAGAGGCTTTTCGATTGTAGATCGCAACGTTTCGGTTCTCCTTTGAGAAATAGTCATTAGCTACGCGCTGAATATCGGCCACAGTGACCTTCTCATATTTAGATGGGGCTTCGATAAATTCTTTATAGCCGGTGATTGCATCCGCTACTGCGAGCTGAACCATCAAGAAGTAATTATTATCCAGACGCCTAAAGCTGTCTGCTTGAATTTGATTCTTCACTTTTTGGAGTTCTTGCTCTGAAATACCTGCAGATTTGATCTTTTCGATTTCTTGATAAATAGCTTGTTCAACCTCCTCGGGCTTATGCTCACCACTCACAGTGCCTTGGACTGTGAAAACACCACCGTACTTCCTACTTTCTCCTCCTGCACGAAGATTTGTGGCTAATTTCTTTTCAAGTACGATGTTCTTATAAAGCCGACCGCTTCGTCCGTTGAGAACGGAAGCGAGTAAATCAAGCGCATACATATCTTTGTGACCGAGAGCCACAGACTTCCATGCAATTTCGACGGAAGGTGTGGTCTCAGCTTCTGCCACCATACGCTTTTCGGCAATTTGTTTGGGTTCTAGTGTCACGACTTCAGGAACACCCTTGGGGTTACGGGGAATTCTTCCAAAATACTTCTCTAGCATCGGAACGACTTCTGATTCGTTAACGTCACCAACAAGGACGGCAGTTAGATTGTTCGGAGCGTAGTATGTATTGAAAAACTCAAGCGCCTGCTCCCGGGTGATGCTAGCAAGATCGGAACCCCAACCCACAACCGGCCAATGATAGGGATGAGCCTCCCAGACTATAGATTCAAAAAGTTCTCCAAATTTACCCGTGGGTGTACTCTCTGTTCTTAAGCGACGTTCTTCAAAAACAACATCTCTTTCTTTGTAGAATTCACGAAAGACTGGATTATAAAGTCGGTCAGACTCCATCCAAGCCCAGAGTTCTAGTTTGTTGGAAGGAATTGTTTGAACATAACAAGTTACATCGCTATTGGTAAAAGCATTGAGACCCGTTCCTCCAGCTTGTGTATAGACTTTTGAAAACTCATCTTTAACTAATAAATCTTGCTGTTCCTTAACCAATTTTTCAAATTCAACCATCAGTTTTTGATGACGCTCCGATCGATTTTTAGGATCGGTCATGTCTGCAATTTCGCCGCGAAGTTGTTTGGCCCTCAACATAGAATCTTCTCGACGGATTTCATTCCTTAATTGGTCTTGTAAGTCATTGAGTTGGAGATCTCTTTTGATATCTTTGGTTCCGATGGTCTTAGATCCTTTGAACATCATGTGCTCAAAGAGATGGGCTAAGCCAGTAATTCCCGGTCGCTCGTTAGCTGAACCTACGCGCGCAATCCAACCCGCTGCAATCGTTGGTTGATCATTACGCTGAACAAAAAGAACTTTCATTCCGTTCGAAAGAACGTGCTCTTTGACAGGAAGATTTGCTGAAGACTGACCCACTAAAAGGGCGGATGCAGCTATCAAAAGTGATAGTAGTTTTATTCGAGAGTTTGGCATGGAATCTCCATAGTAGTGAGATATTTAGCCTATATCCAACTCGATAAAGGCATGAATTTTATTTCTAAAGTGTTTGATTTAAGTCCCGAGCCGTTATTCTTGGCCCTCAAAATTACTTTGAGAAGAAGGACCGGTTAAAGGTTGCCCATTTTTAGGTGCAATGGCAAGAATATCTTTTGATTCCATGAGCCTCCAGTAGACAAAACCATCGGGACTCCGAGGATCTAACAAATAAAAAGCAAGACGAGCTTTTCCCTGAATGAGAGGAACATAAATGGCATTGCGAAGTTTGTCTTTTGGCCATAATGACTTGTCTTGAAGAACCCACTCGCCCACGAGGCTTAGGGTCTTAATTCCCTGAAAGGGACGGGGACTCTCTTTACGCTCCTTCTCGATAAAAGAGAAGTGGAGAGCAGAGTAGTGTTCCCTTACCGCTTTTTTGTAGGGTATCGAATGCGCGGACAATCGCTTCTTAATATCTTCCAAGTGATCCCCATAAATAAGATAGCCTGAGGGCAGGGGGACCCAATCCGAGTATTGATACGAGGTCAGAGCAGGAAGTTCAACCTGCCTTCTATTTTTTTCCCCAATCAGTTTTCCCTGCGAGTCTCTGATGGGCTCAATCACGTCAAAAACAAAACGTTCCGTGAGTTTAGGAGTTGCACTCAAGGGCAATAAAGTGGGATGTTCTTTTTCAGCCTGTGCAGTAATAGTTCTTATGAAAGAGGCTCTTTGACGTATCACCTTGAGACATTCAAGAACAAAGCTTTTTGTTTCAAGAACGCGTTCTTGAAAAGTCCTGTAAACATACGCTTCACTTAAAATGGATAAACGACCCCGCAACGAAGGGTAATTTGTTAAGAACCGTGGACGCCAATCGAAAGTTTCCCATGACTTTGGACTCGAAATGAACGGAGGATCATTAGCTTCCGTTAGTTTTGACATATCACGACTTTCATAACTGAAATTTCCATAATCAAAAACCGGAAAGTTTTTACGGTAAAGCTCCTTACGAACATCGAGGAGGATCTCTCTATTCAAAGTCATGAGCGGTTCAAATCCTGGAGCTAAAGCTGGAGCGTAGGTGAGATAAAATCCATGGTAACTACCATTTGTAGTGTGCAAATCCATTACAACGTGAGGATTAAAAGCCTGAAACATCGATAATATCCAGCGCGTATTCGTAGTTTCTACTTTCATGAGATCGCGGTTTAGATCGAGCCCCTGTGCATTTTCTCTGATGCCTACACCACTTTCTGGATTGGGTTGATGAACTCGATTTCTAGGATCTAGTAAGTCAGTACCCTCGGCGTTATAACAAGGCATGATCACGAGATCAATAGACTCTCGAAGTTGGGGATGTTTACCCTGAAGCCATTCTCTAACGAGCATCTGCACGGCCTCCTTGCCCTCAACCTCTCCGGCATGAATGTTGGCATTGATGTAAACGCGTACCGAATCCCTTCGAGTCGCCTTGATTCGCCAAGCCCTTAAAGGTTGCCCCATCTCGGTTCGAGCAGGAGCTTCCCGGGGTTGATATGGCTGTAAGTCAGGGAACGTCTGTTGAAGTAAATCCATGAAGACTTTGACTTCATGGACCGTTGAGGTCCTTCGATATTGACTCTGCTCAGGTATTGTTAACAGCCCTTGGCCATAGAGGCCCAGACCGAGCCCCAAAAAAAGTAAACTACGAATCATTGCTCTGATTGGACAGCCGTTACTTCCCTAGGTATGGTTTGACCGAAGATTTGTTGATTTTCAATGATAAAACCAATCAATGCAATCACAATGACACATGATAAAGCTAGTGTTCGTTTCCCGGTTGCTAAACTCTTACTTGCAGATTCTGAGAGACCTAAAAGAACAAACACGAAAAGAAGTTTATAGTGAAAATATTTATTTAAGAAGGGACTCTGACCCATTTGCATATTCAAAATAAGAAGTAGCATCCCAACAATGAATGTAAGGCGAAGTGACCAGTTGACTAGGGATTTCCAAAGAGCTGCCGAAAGACCTTTATAGGCAGAATCACTTTCCTCAAGGCCAGAAATGATGAGACAGGCCGCTCCGCCACCCAGAGCTGTACCAAATAAAACTAAATGCACCCATTTCGCAACTGAAAGCAGAGTGATTGCTTGTAAATCCATACTAGACCCCCTGTTCGCCAAGAATCAGTTTAGCCTAAAGATATGACCCAACTCAAAGTTGCTATTGTAGGGGTAGGCCATTTGGGGCAACACCATGCCCGAATTGCCTTTGAATCGCCTCAAGCAGATTTGATTGCAGTAGTAGATCCCGATGAAAAAAATGGGTCCCTCATTGCAGCTAAGTACAATACTCAATGGGTTCCTGATTGGTCTCTGATTGCTAATCAGGTCAATGTTTTACAGATAGCTGCACCGACGATTCATCATCACAGACTAGGAATTGAGGCCATCAAGATGGGCAAGCATATCTTGATGGAGAAACCCCTAGCTTCCAATTTAGAAGAATCGCAGCTCCTTCATGCGGCTCACGAACAGTCTCTCACCTTATCCCCGTCATTGGTGAGAGCCGTAGGACATTTGGAGCGATTTAATCCTGCTGTTGGAGCTCTGAGAGATAGAAAATTCACCCCACGGTTTTTGGAGACTGTAAGAGTGTCTCCGTTCCCCATGCGTTCAACTGAGGTTGATGTTGTATTAGATGTCATGATTCATGATTTAGATTTAATTCAAGCCTTAGTGGGAAGGCCCATTAGGGATGTTGAAGCCTTCGGTGTGCCTGTTTTAACTAAACAAGCTGATCTTGTTAATGCCCGCATCAAATTCGAAGGTGGAACGGTTGCTATTTTAACGGCAAGCCGCGTTGCTCAAAAAAAGGAAAGAACGTTGCGAGTATTTGGCCATCAGAGCTACGCCAAGTTAAACTTTGCAGATCAAACAATGGAGCTCCATACCCTAATCGAGGGAACTAACGGATTTCAAATAAAAAATGAAAATATTTCTATTAAAGAAGGAGAGCCGTTAAAAATAGAAATAGAACAGTTCTACCAGGCCTGTTTGGGTTTAGGCGGAGAATATGTATCCTGGACTGAAGGCCATGAAGCCCTTAAAGTGGCCGATCTTGTACAAAAAGCTGTTAAGAAGAGTCTGTCGGAGATCGAGGGGTAAGTGAAAAATTATGATTTAGCGTCTTTAACTAAGCCGCTCATTACTGCGCCATTAGCCTTATCCTCTCTCAATTTGGATGAAGACTACACCTCTGTTTTGGGATTTAACGATTCGACATACCGTCTTACGCCTCGTGCGCTTCTGTCCCATTCCTCAGGCCTTCCACCTTGGTTACCCTTCAATGAAACTCCGCTGAGAACTCTCCTTGAATCTGATATTCCATGGGGAATGCATCCTCTACTTCGTAAGGCACCTGAAAAACTTGCTTGCTATAGCGATCTAAATTACCGCTTACTCGGTGAACTGGTCGCTTTATTTGCTGACGAAGATTACTTATCCTTGGCCCAAAAACATTCAATATTGAAGCCTTTCCCGTGGACACCAGGGTGTATAGAAATTCCTCCGGGTCCAGATCATGAAGCGTGGCAATGTATTGATCCTCGCGTATCGATTCCACCTTACAACACCTCGTTGCCGCACGATATCAACGCACGTGCGGGCATGCGAGGCCATGCAGGTTTTGCCGCTAATCCTGATGAATTCAAGAAATCTATCAACTATTGGATTGAAGAAAAGTTTCCTCAACGGATGTCCCGAGAGCCTATTCATGGTGAAAATGGGAGTTTATGGGGATTAGGGCTTCAAAAACTACGTACAGGAACAGGATCCCTTGGTGACCTGCTCAGTCGTATCCCCCTAGGGGCTCTCAGCGAACCCCTCGTGATTGAGGGATCTAGTGACCACCTCTCAATTGATGTTGACCAATCCCATACTGGGGATTGTGCCTGGTGGGGCCACCTTGCATTTACCGGCCCAGCAATCTTTTATCGACCCGAAGATCAGGCATGTATTGGATTGCTTACTCATCGTAAGGGTCCTCAAGGGGAATTGCTGACCCAGCCCCAAATTCATGCTCGACGCATAGAGTTGCTTGGTAGAGCGGTTGAATCTCTTTAGTCTATATGTGTATGCTCCGATATTTCACGTTGGTTATTCTCTCCACCTTAGTGGTTGCTCAAACTCCTATTATACGAGTTGGAATAGAAACGACCCAAAATGAATACTTATTTTCTTTTGAGGAAGGCGGTGTTATCGAATCTCTGGAAGGAGTTCCTCTGCGATCATTTTCTGATGGTGAGCGTTTTAGAATTTGGTTAGATAGTGCATCGCAGAGTAAATTCTTTGACGAGTATCGCATTCAAGTTAAAGGTCCTTTAAGTTCTAGCGATGCAGATCAATTAATTAATCAATTGAAAACTCAAGGTTTTTCAGCCGAAAAAGTGAGTGTCGTCGATAGCGCATTTTTTAGAGTCCTTACAGGTCGCTTCCTGACTTCCGATCTAGCTGTAGTGGATTTTGATAAATTAAAAACTTTAGGCTATGAGGAATTATGGATCAGTTCTGAGCGCAATTTAGATCTCCCTAAGCCATCTCGGGGTCTTTATCTCATCACTGAACAATATGAACGCGTCCCTTTGCCTTCAATAGGGGTAAGCCTTAAACCTTTGGGGCTAACAACCCGGGTCTTGAATAAGGGTAAATATAGAGGGCAAATTCATGTTGTGCCCCATAACTCTGGACGCCTATCAGTCATTAATATTCTTGATATGGAAACTTACCTACGTGGTGTCGTACCAAGAGAGATGGGTCCAGCTGAATTTCCAAACATCGAAGCATTAAAAGCCCAAAGTATCGCAGCAAGAACCTACGCAATAGCAAATTTAAATAAGCGAGTGAAAGAAGGTTTTGATTTAAATGATACTGTTGCGGATCAGGTTTATGGTGGGTACGATGCCGAGGAACCGATGACCGATCAAGCAATTCATGAAACACGGGGTATTATTGCTTCGTACCAGGGTAAACCCATTCAAGCTCTTTTCATGGCTAATGCAGGAGGAGCAACTATTGATGTGGGAGAAGTATTTGGAGGTGATGCCCCTTATCTTAAGGGTGTGAGCACTTATTTTTCTCAAATCCCCAATCTTATATATCAATCCTCGAGTCAATACCCACAAATACTTACTTCACCCATAACTGAATCACAATTGAAGCTACTCATTGGTGGTTTAATTACTCCAGAATTTCTGCTAGAGGACAAGCTCAGGTCTAAGGTCTCTTTGAGCGATGCTCAATCACTCTTAATGAAATTGCAATCTAAGCTAGAAATTAATTCCCTTGTGGTCCCAAACAACCCGTTAAATGTTCTAAGCGTCGCTCGCGCTCTTGGTTTTGATCGTGTATTGGCAGGGCAGGATCGAATAGAGGATGCAGTTTATATCTTTGGCAACTCCATAGACAGAAAAGATATGGAACTTGCTTATTTCCTTTTGAGACGAAATCTTGCGTCTTACTTGGACATCACAACACCCAATGTGCCCGACTGGAAAACTTATTTAAATTGGATGTACTTATTCTGGAATGAACTCGCTCCATTTTCATTTCAAGAGGGAACCTTGCTCAGAACGAATGAAGTCCAAAAAAAAAGGGAGGAGCCTAAAAAAATTAATGTCAATCATGAAACTATTTTGGCAATAGAAATTCCGGGGGGCTATTATCAACTAGTCTCGAATCTCTCAATACCCGCGGGCGATCGTTTACGCTGGATTTCCGGGGAGCAAGATCGGGTTGCTTTTGCGATTCATCGCAAAGATCCTGATGGAATTTCGCTAGATAGATTTCATCCAGATTCTCATTGGAAACAGGAATATAGTGAATCTGATCTTTTAAGGCTGATTCGTCAAAGAGTCCCTATTAAGGAAATCCATTCAATAGAAGTAAAACATAATCAACAAGGTAGGGTTGTCCTCATGACTATTCGTGATCAAAACAAAGCTTCTTATGTTTTTACAGGTATGAGAATTAGAAACCTATTGAGGTTGAAGGACAATGTATTTAGCTTCGTGTCTAGTGGAAAAGGTCTACAGCGACGATGGATTTTTTATGGCCGGGGTTGGGGCCACGGTGTAGGGTTGTCCCAAACCGGTGCTTATGGAATGGCTATTGCAGGAAAGAAGTACGATGAGATCCTTAAGCATTTCTACACGAACACTCAACTGATTACTGCCTACTAATGGTGGCCCCGAGAGGAATTGAACCTCCAACCTACGCGTTAGGAGTGCGTTGCTCTATCCAGTTGAGCTACGGGACCCGTCATCCTTTCATAATAGTATAGGAGGCAAAATGAGTTCGGATCGTATTGCAATGTGTCTACTGTTGTCATTCGGGATAGGTTGTTCAAAACCAGAGACTATGCCAGTGATTTCTCAGGTCGATATTTCCAAAATGGAAGGCTCGTGGATTGAAATTGCACGCATGCCCATCTTTGCACAAAAAATCTCGGAGTACGGATGGCAGGATCATTATAAATTACAAGCTGACGGAACTATTTTAGTGACCGGATCCTATCGTAAGGGTGGACCCCAAGGTCCTTGGAAATATATCTATGGAAGAGCACGTATTCCGAATTCTCAAGAACCAGGAAAATGGAGTGTTCAATTTATATGGCCATTCACCGCTGATCAATGGATCGTTGACTTAGATGCAAACTATCAATGGGTATTTTTTGGCCACCCTAATCGAAAATGGCTTTGGATCATGTCTCGATCAGGATCTATAGATCCTGAGATTCTAAAATCTCTTATCGCTAAAGCAAGCAGCCTAGGTTACGATACTTCTCAAATTATCTTTAGTACCCCTTGGAATGAAATAGCACCTCGTTAGGTCTGCTTTGTATATTTGAGATATTCTGCATAACTTCCATTGAAGTCCTCAATACCCTTTTCAGTGAAATGCCAAGTTCGCGTGGCTACTTCGTCGATTAGATCTTCGTCGTGGGTAACCAAGAGAAGGGTTCCTGGGTATTTTTGAAGAGCCATATTGAGCGCGATAACAGATTCAAGATCCAAGTGATTAGTCGGTTCATCGAGAACAAGGATATTTGGCTTTTGAAGCATAAGTTTGCAGAACATCAATCGGCAGGCTTCGCCACCACTGAGGACATCAGTCTTTTTGGTGCCTTCCTCCCCGCTGAACAACATCTGACCCAAAACCCCTCGAATATCTTCGATCGAGGCTTCCGGCCTAAATTGCCAAAGCCAATTAATCATGGAAATATCCTTGGGAATACTCTCTCTAAAGTCTTGAGCAAAGTAACCAATGGATGTTTCGTGTCCCCATTTAACCTTTCCACCATCGAGTTTTAAACCCTTTTCAGTAACGCTTGGGCCATTGGCAAGAAGTGCATTTATGAGACTGCTCTTACCCGAGGCATTGCGACCCATGAGAACGATATGCTCACCACGTTGAACCATGCCCGTGAAACCCTTAATGACATCGAGGTGGCCCTCGGGAGTTTTGTAACCTTTCTTAACTCCCTCGAATTCGATAGCATATTTGCCCCCAGGCTTCTCAATATCAAACTTTATGTAAGGTCGTTGGATATTCGAGCGCGCTAATTCGTTGGGTTGGAGTCGTTCGACTTCTTTCCTTCGACTGTTGACCTGCGAGGAACGTGTTCCTGCAGCAAAGCGAGATATAAATTCGTTCAATTGAGCGACTTTTTTCTCTTTTTGAGCATTTTCTGACTCAATTCTTGACCTGATTTGGGTCTTTTGGATGACCATGTCATCATATCCACCCGTGTACTGAATGATTGTTTGATAATCAATGTCAGCAATATGAGTACAAATATTATTTAGAAAGTAACGATCATGAGAAATGACAATGACAGTGCCCTTGAAGTTGTTCAGAAAATTCTCAAGCCAGTGGATAGATTGTAAATCGAGATAATTAGTAGGTTCGTCAAGCAATAATGCCTGGGGACTTCCAAAAAGTGATTGGGCAAGAAGCACACGAACCTTTTGTCCTCCCTGTAGCTCACTCATCTTTCGATCATGGAGCTGCTCTGGAATGTCTAGACCATCGAGAAGAATAGCTGCATCACTCTCGGCAGTATAGCCATCCTCTTCAGCCACAATACCCTCAAGTTCAGCAACCCGAATCCCCTCTTGATCAGTCATCTCGGGTTTCTCATAGAGAGCATCTCGCTCCTGAAGAGCAGACCATAGATTCCGATTTCCCATAATGACAGTATCGATGACACGGAAATTATCAAAAGCAAATTGATCCTGACTTAAGATCCCAATTTTTTTGGGGCGTTGAACATGACCAATCTGAGGTTCCAATTCTCCAGACATGATCTTCATGAACGTACTTTTACCTGACCCATTTGGCCCTGTAAGTCCGTATCGGCGACTTGGACTAAACATCGTATTCACGTTCTCGAACAAAATCCGAGAACCATACCTCATGGTGACATTCTGAGTCGCGATCAATCTAGTCTCCGTAATCCTTAATCTTATCAAAGGAACCCCTATCTCACCTCATTTAAGTCCTGTTTTAACCGCTTGCGAGGGATACTTAATTCACAACATTCACCAACATGTGCGAAGGTTAAAGAATGAATTTTTTCCCAATTGTCTATCGTTTGTTCTTTTTTTTGGTGGATGTAGCTACCAAGCCCTTCAGCTTTTGTTTGCCGCATCCTTTCTCAGATCGTCGAAAGGCTCATCCTCCGAACCATCTTCCTTCCGGCCAATGGATCTGGATTCAGGCTGTTAGTCTTGGAGAGCTACTTTTAGTTCCTCCCCTGGTAAAAAAAATCCTAGAAAAAAAAATTCATATTCATATCACCACGAGCACAACAGCTGGTTGCGACCTCTTAGATACGCTTCTTAGGACCACGCTTAACCACGATCTTGTCTCAGGGGGCTTTTTCCCTTTAGACCTTGAGTCCTCTTTGAAACCCTGGATTAACGCTAAACCCAAGTTTCTTATCTTAATGGAAACAGAGCTATGGCCTAACCTGATTCGTCTTTGTAAAAAGAATAATATTCCTATCGGAATTGTTAATGGGCGGCTAACGTTCAAGTCTACTAGATGGATTCAAGGCTTAACCACGAACAGTCTCTCCCAAATTGATTTTGTGGTTGCCCGGGATCATGATAGCAAGGTGCTTTTTAAGAGTCTTGGTGCTCCCGAAGTTCATTATGGAGGCAACCTCAAAGCGGCTAATATCCTACCCGAACCTCTGCATAAACCCTGGCAAGACTTGAATCTACTTTGGACTGCTCAGCCTATTTGGGTGATTGGGAATACTATTAGTGGCGAAGAAATTCTAATACTGAACCTTTGGAAAAAGCAAAAGGAGATTCAACCGAATCTCAGATGTATTCTTGCTCCTAGACAACCGAATCGATTTGATGAGGTTGAAGAGCTCCTTAAATCTTTTCACTTAGCTTATACCCGAGCTTCGTATTGGAAAACTAATTCGCAACGAATTCCTGAAGATATTTTGCTTTTGGACACCGTGGGCGATTTACCTAATCTTTATCAGCTAGCTGAGTTTGCTTTCATAGGCGGAGGATGGTTGGGAAGGGGTGGCCACAATCCTCTCGAATCTCTTCGTTATGGCGTAAGAACGTTTGTAGGTCCTCACTACGATAATTTTAAAGATCTGGTTATTCCACTACTCAGAACAGAATCCCTTTGGGCCCTTCCAGTCCATGAATTAGAGGCTCAGATAAACAATCTCCCAGTCCTTATTTCAAGGGATCTTAAGCCCAGTTTAAAAGCGGTCTTTGAAGAATTTGGAGCAGCGCTCGACAGGACTTGGAAAGTGCTGGAACCTCGAATTTAGAGTTTTATAAAAAAATTAGCTTACGTCGGTAATAAGAGATTTGATTTTATCTTTTGAAGATGCGCCGACCATTTTATTGATCATCTTTCCATCTTTAAAAACCACTAGGGTAGGAATACTCATAACTTCAAAGTCGCCTGCAGTTCGCTGGTGCTGGTCGATATTAATTTTTACTATCTTACTGCCTTCAGGAAGTTCTTCTGCAATTTCTTCAAGAATTGGCCCAATCATCTTGCAGGGTCCACACCACGGTGCCCAAAAATCAACTAGAGTTATACCCTTTTCAATAGTTGAGGCGAACTCTGCATCACCAATATGCGCAACTTTATCTGACATATCGACTCCATGAAAATTATAGAAAACGAATCCTTAGTGTACCTTGAATTAAGACCCGGCTTGATGCGTCTATTTTATTTGAAAAGCTCAACACGCGTAATGGATAATCCAAATCCCTTTAGCCCACGATATTTTGTCTCTTTTCTAGCGAGGAGCCTCATATTCGAGATACCGAGGTGTCGAAGGATTTGAGCTCCAACACCGATATCTTTATCACTCATGGAGATGGGCGGCACAAGGCTTTCCTGAATAACTCCTTGAGTCTTAGCGTGACGGCGCAGATAGACGAGCACGCCTGCCCCCTCATTTTTAAGATAGTCTAAGGCAAGTCCAAATGAATTTGCTGACGATCCTCCATGGAATAAATCATCAGGGATAGTTTCAAGATGAACTCGGACTAGGGGCTCTTGAGATTTAGAAAGATCTCCCACTACCATCGCAAGATGTTTCCCCCCATCTAGTAGGCTTTCAAAGTGATGAATTTGTACTATACCCCAATGAGTAACTTTATCTTCCGTCATTAAATGCTTCACAAGAGGTTCTTTTGATAGTCGATAAGCCACTAAGTCTGCAACAGTCACCATAAGTAGTTGATGTTGTTGACAGAAGTTTATTAATTGTGGAAGACGCGCCATAGTTCCGTCAGTATTCATGATTTCGCAAATAACTCCACTTGGGTGACAGCCTGCAAGGCGGGCTAAGTCGACGCTAGCCTCTGTTTGGCCTGTTCGCATCAGCACTCCCCCGGGCTTTGCTCGGAGGGGAAATGTGTGGCCAGGTTTCACAAAATCATAAGCCTTTGAGCGAGGATCGATAAGCGTCTGAATCGTAGTCGATCGGTCGGCTGCACTAATACCCGTAGTGGTTCCACTGCGAGCTTCGACAGAAATACAAAAGGCAGTTTCAAAAGGACTGCTATTTTCTTTCACCATGAGAGGTATTTGAAGTTTATCGAGTAAAGATCCTTCTAATGCTACACAAATGAGACCTCGGCCGTGGGTAGCCATAAAGTTTATCGCTTCAGGTGTAACTTTTTCAGCGGCCAATGTCAGATCACCTTCGTTCTCTCGGTTTTCGTCATCCACGACGACAACCATTTCTCCTTGCTTAATCCTAATTAGAGCTTCTTCAATACTCGAGAAGGGAGAAGATGATGTTTCAGGCATACTTATGCTGCTTTGACTCGGATTTCGCCAAAGGGCTCACTTTGAACAATGGAGACTTTGTTGGTTCTTGCTAACTCCAAAATGGCGACGAAGGTGAGAACAATCTCTTCCCGAGTAGCGACGTCAAAAAATAGACCCATGAGGGTTTTCCATGACCCGTCTTGGAGCATATCAAGAACCTCTCCAATCCTTTCTTCAACTGTTTTGGGTTGAGTTTGAATTTCGACTGCGGGTGGTGGAACTAATCGACTAAGAGCATCACGATAGCTTGCAAGGATATCGAATAGAGTGGCTTTGATGGGCTCCTCTTCAACGTGGGCAAATTCTTGAAGGTTGGCTTGAGGAATCATGGGTGTTGCATCCCAATGATTTTTTAATGACTGCAAATGCCCTGTTGCCTCTCTAACTTGCTGGTACTCCAAAAGTTTTTGGACAAGTTTCTTTCGGGGGTCCAAATCTTCCTCGCCGGGAAGGGGAGGCAGCATCATCTTGGATTTAATCTGAATGAGATGTGCAGCCATAGCAATATATTCAGCAGCAATATCGAGGTTAAGTTCCTCCATTAATCTCAGGTATTCCATATATTGCTGGGTAATCTCGGCTATGGGTAAATCAAGAATATTGAGTTTCTGATCCTTGATGAGAAAGAGTAAAAGATCTAAAGGCCCTTCAAAGCCTCGAACCCGAACGGAATCAAGTTCCGTAAAGCGGCTCTCGAATCCCTCAGGTATTTTGAAGGAGGCTTCCTCTAGAGGTCTATCGTCTTGAGTAAAAGATGGGTTATTTTCAAAGTCTGACATGTAGATATTCTAACGTAGGCCTTGGTATTTTAAGGCTAGAATGAATCATCTCAATCCTTGATTTAAGGGAGAAAATTTGACACGCCCCCCTGTGCTACCAGGTCCCCGACCTGAGTGGTTGAAAATAAAAGTTCCTGCACCTGAAGTGGTGAATGAAGTAATGGAGCTGATCCGATCAAAAGCCCTCGTGACCGTTTGCGAAGAAGCTCGCTGCCCGAACCTGAACGAATGTTGGGGTATCCATCGAACTGCGACCTTTATGTTAATGGGGGATGTGTGTACACGTCACTGTAGTTTTTGCTCAGTTGGTAAGGGCCAACCTGGAGCCTTGGATCCCGGAGAGCCGCAACGATTAGCAGCAGCTGTGGCAGCCTTACAACTAAAGTTTGCCGTAGTAACTAGCGTGAATCGAGACGATTTACCCGATGGGGGAGCCAATCATTTTTCCAAGACTATCGAATGGATTAGAGCCCTGAATCCCCATTGCGGTATCGAAGTACTTATTCCTGACTTTCAGGGATCCATTCAATCTCTGACCAGGGTCCTTGATGCTCGACCCAATGTTCTTAACCATAATGTTGAAACGATTCCTAGATTATATAAAAGAGTTCGACCTGACGCTAATTACGAACAATCGATGGTGCTTTTAAAACGCGCTCATGACTATCGTCTCAAGAAAAACCTTTCTATGAAAACCAAGAGCGGAATTATGTTGGGTCTTGGTGAGACTCCCGAAGAGATTCTTAGTCTTATGGAAGATTGGCGTCAATCGGGTGTTGATATTGTCACTCTCGGACAATATCTTCCTCCTACACCCAATCATCTCCCCCTAGAGCGCTTCGTAGAACCGAGTGAATTTGAGATGTATCGGCAACACGGTGAGTCTATGGGTTTTGTGAGGGTGGAGTCTGGACCCCTGGTGCGTAGCAGTTATCACGCCAAAGAGAGTTTTGATTTTTCAGGAGTTTATACTCCTGTTCGATCCGCCCCCCAAATCACTTTATGAAGTTGGGTTTGATAGCGAACAGGTAACCGATCTTTAATAATTTTCTCGGCAAGCCATTGAGGGTTTAATGAACCCCATGCTGGTGAAAACAGTACCGTATGATGGTCTAAAATCTTGCGCTCAAGGCACCATTGTTTGGACCAGTCGTAATCGGATTCATTAACCAAAACAAACTTCAACTCATCTTGTCCCGGTACAAGGTACATTAGATTTGTTTCTAGCCATTGATTTACCTCGCCACTTCCCGGTGTTTTTCGATCAACAATTTTAATAACCTGGGAGGGTACCAAGGAGAGATCATGACTTCCCGCTGTCTCGATTGCTACCTCGTAATTAAGCCCAAGAAAGTGACTCAATAAATCGCGTGTATGAGGATGAGCCAAAGGCTCTCCCCCTGTGAGTTCAACGAAGGGAGCATTAATCTGAGACCCTGGAGTTCCTATCTGTTTTATAACTTCACCTGAGATCTCATCTAACTCTTTCATTTGACCTTCATAGAAGGCATATTCGGTATCGCAATAAACACATCGCAGGGGGCACCCAGTAAGCCGGATAAAACAACACATGCGTCCAGCTCGAGTCCCTTCGCCTTGAAGGCTAGTAAAGATCTCATTGATTTTAAATTTCATGAATCCAATCCCAGGAAGTCCCCTAATAGACTGCCACAATTTTCCTTTTACTTGTCTTTGATACCCATTTTGTATGAGTATGAAGTCTGATTATATTGGGGGATACAGTGAGCGTTCGTCGTTGGTACTTAATCATTCTAGTAACTTTATCTTTATTTGCTCAAAATCCTGTCCAGTCTACTACTTTAGTTCAGGACCGATACACAAAACTTGAACAGTACGTCACGATGCGTGATGGAATCCGCCTGTTCACCTCTATTTATATACCTAAGGACAACTCACAAAAACACCCCATTCTTCTCCTTAGAACACCCTACAGCGTTGCTCCATATGGTCTTGATAGTTATAGAGCAAGTGTAGGACCAAGTCGTTCCTTTGATGGCGAGGACTATATTTATGTTTACCAAGATGTCCGAGGTCGGTGGAAGAGCGAAGGCATTTTTGTGGACATGAATCCTGTCAAATTAAAAAAAGGACCCAAAGATACTGATGAGACGACAGATACTTATGACACTATCGACTGGCTAATTAAAAACATCCCTCGCAATAATGGGCGCGTGGGTATGTGGGGCATTAGCTGGCCGGGCCATATGGTGGCTCAAGGGATGATCAGTCACCACCCGGCACTAAAAGCAGTGTCCCCCCAAGCTCCCATGATTGATCTTTGGGAAGGGGATGACGCTTATCATTTAGGTGCTTTTCAATTAGCCGCTAATTTTGGATTTTTCACTCGCTTTGGCGGGTATCGACCCGAACCTATTTCTGAGGCACCCAAGCCAATATTGATTGATAATCCAGATGGCTATGACTTTTATCTTAAAAAGTCTAACCTCTCTAATCTCAGTAAGGTTTTGGGCAATCAAGCAATTTATTGGGATGCTTACATCAGTCACGATGCGTTTGATACTTATTGGCAGGCTCGAAACCTTAGACCTCACTTGCTAGATATTAAACCCGCTGTTCTGACAGTAGGGGGCTGGTTTGATGCAGAAGATCTCTTTGGACCCCTAGCTACTTTTAAGACGATTAATAAGCAGAGTCCTAGCACCAACAATCGCCTCGTCATGGGCCCGTGGACCCACGGGCAATGGGCCCGTGGTGATGGATCTCGAGTGGGCAGTGCCGTGTTTGATGCGAACACCAGCCTCTTTTTTCAGAAAGAAATAGAGTTACCTTTCTTTAACCATTTCCTCAAAAATAAAGGCGCAATGAATTTAGCGAAAGCCACAGTTTTTGAAACAGGTTCGAATCAATGGCGCTTCTTCGATGCTTGGCCACCTAAAGAAGCTGTTCAATCAGCAATTTATTTTCAACCTAAAGGTGGACTTGCTTTTGAACCTGTCAAGGTCCAGTCGGGAATTTTACCAAGTGAATGGATCTCCGATCCTGCTAAGCCCGTCCCCTATACAATGGACATTACTTTTGGCTACTCGAGAACTTATATGACCGAAGATCAACGCTTTGCTTCGAGTCGTCCTGATGTCTTAGTCTTCGAAACAGAGCCCCTTGAAAGTGATTTAACTATTGCGGGCCCACTTAAAGTGCATCTCTTTGCTAGCACCAGTGGTACTGACAGTGATTTCACTGTCAAAGTGATTGATGTCTTTCCTAATAATGCCCCGACTCCAGCCGATAGTCCCAAAAATTGGAACGCAGGTGGATATCAAATGTTGGTTCGAGGCGATACTCTTCGAGGGAAGTACCGAAACAGTTACAGTAGACCGGAGCCTTTCGTTCCTAATGAAATCACCGAAGTACCCTTCATCCTTCAGGACATCTTTCATACTTTTAAAAAAGGCCACCGCCTTATGGTCCATGTTCAATCATCATGGTTTCCTATTGTCGATCGTAATCCCCAGGTCTTTATGACTATCAAAGATGCCAAGCCTGAAGACTTCCAAAAAGCGACCCAGCGTATTTTTCATTCTCCCCGACATATGAGTCGGATTGAATTTTTGCAAATTAAAAATTAACCAGTTATCATTTTTATGTATCCCTGAAAAATCTAAGTCTTTACATGGAAGAAATTTTATGAAAGCGTTAAAAGAATTTTTACAAAAAAAATATGCCGCTGAATTGAGTGTCGGAATTTTAGTGTTCATATTTTATTTGGTAAGGGATTTACTCAAAATTTTCTTCCCATAACCCAACTAAAATATTCGCTTATTTGCACCCCTCTTGTTATAGATGAACTCGCCATCAAATAACTTATAAATTTCATTGTCATAACTAGTCTAAAATTTGAATAGATTGAAGGGTAGAGGCTAACCCCACTGGCCTGACGACCAGCGAATCCAACCACCATTGGAGATTTTAAAAGCAATAAAGTCTCGCATTTGCAACGGATCTCCGCGCAAAGCCCCCGACAACAGGAGAGCTTCGGCGATTTCATCTCCATCTAGATCAACAAAAATTAGGCGAGGTGACGGGATCTTTTTACCTATCGGGTCGAGCATGGAGGCAGACCTAAGAAATTCTTGCCTGATAGCGTCTTCAAGTTGTTGATCGATAGTTGAGGAAGAAGGAACAATCTTTAATTGTGAGCGCCATTCTCGATATCGATCGGGAGTTGCTGAACCACCCCCGCTTTTCAAGTCTTTCTTAGACTTAAGCGCTAACATTCTTTTAGATTCGTTTTGGATGAATGAGCGCTTATCTAAATCTGGTATATCGTAAGCCCCTTGAGCCAAACCATTAAGTGCTCTCCGTCCTCGTTCGCCTGAGTCGAACCTTAAGTACTGAAGAGCACCGGAAGTCGACTCCATGGTTAACCCATTGATGGATCGATTGATTTGTGATGAAACGCTTAAACGGAATGGATCAGCAGGGGGGGTCAAACTCACTAAAAGGGTGAAGAATATGACAACCAATAAGCGAGTATTGATAGCCTCAATAGTTTTTAACCAGGGATCTTTTTGGAAACTCGCATAACCGTAGCCCATGGAAAAAAATACTGAAAATATGCCAGTCATAAATCCCCAATACCGAGCTGGAGTTAAACCTAACTCCCAAATACGGATGGACAAAGAATAGAGGCCCGTTATTGCTATTAGGACAAGCAAAGGAGGAATGACTCGAAGAACTCTTTGTAACCAAGGAGCATAAATAGAATCCGTATCACCCTCGCGATAGGCAGCATTAAAGAATAAGAGATTAAAAACCACAAGGGCAAAAAGGGTTGAACTATCAATGATGCGTTGGCCACTAAAAAGGAGGGTAGGTAACTTAGGAATCAAGGCAATTGAAAATATAATTGCGATAGCGCCAGAAAGGGGTAAGAACCACTTTAAAATCGCTAGTACGTGATTTAGTACGGTTTGAAAAAGCTCGTCGTTATTATCGATAATTTGGATTGCAATAGCTAAGGCTAGAGTCGTTGCCGGATAGGCAAATCGGGGATCAGTAAAAATCTCCTCAAAAAAATTAATATCAAGCGTTAAGAAGAGAGCGGCACATAGCTGCAATAAGGACCAAAAAAGGCCAACAAAAACAGATGCTTCTCCTAAAGTTAGATAGCAACGCCCACAATTACGAAAAAAAACTTTATAAGGTATCCGCCAATAAGTACTTTCAAGTCTTGTTCGGACTAAAGGTATTCCAATCAGCCAAGCAATGATCCATGGTATGACAAACCCAGCAATACGAGCTTCATCTAAATCAGTATCATTCGTAAGGGCGGGAAGGTCTCTAAATCCAAGATAGCCAGCGATCAAAAGAAAAAAAATGAGGTATGTCGTCCATCGCCTAAGTATTGCGGCCGATCGATACGGCCACAATAGATAAAATGTTATCGGAGTAAAAATAACAATCAAATAAGCGGGAACAAACCAATGGGGTTGAGTAGCAGGCCAGATCCTAGATTGAATAAGATGGTGAAGTAACCATAGAAATAAAGCCTGAAAGACTGCCAATACTAGACTAGTAGATTTGAAAAATCTTAGTGAAAGGCTATTCATTCAGAGACCTCTTTTGAATTGATCCTACTAATACTTTCAAAATATTTCTAAGAATAACTTGATCAATTGCGTATCACAAGGTTCGATCTTAGAATCGAGTTTACCTTAAGAAGACATCTCACCTTAGGCCATGTTAGGTATTCCAAGTTTTTTATATGCCCCTAATTTTGCTCATGACCAATGAAAATGGATGTGGAGATGTATAAACTCGAGGTGGCACTGGTTCACCGTCTTTAATGACAGTTCCCAGCATATGTCCGTGGACTTTGATCTCTCCACCAACTAGGTTACGAAAGCCTTCAATAAAATTGTTCAATCCTGCCTTTGCGGCAGAATAGGGTAAACGCTTTTTATAAGGACTATGAATTGAATGATCTAGAAAATAATGGAGAGCTGCCCTTGGGTTTAAAAAAGGTAAAATCTCCTGTGAACATAGAATTGGAAAGATGAGATTTGTATCGAAGGTCTTCTGGATACCCCTTAAGTCCCAAGTTCCTAGTGTTTGTTCATTGAAAGTGCTACTTAGAAAACAGACTCCATCTATTTTCAAATTGTCACCAAGGGCTGACTTTAAATCTGATCCGATTAGCCTTCCAATATCACTAGAAGAAGCATCCCATGTAAATGTATGCTGAATCGAAGATATGCTACGATGCCAATCTTCATCTTTCCAGGGCCTAGAACTTGTTAGAATCAGATCATGATCTAGAGCCAAGTCTTCAGCAATCCACCTACCAAGACGAACTCGCCCCCCAACAATTAACCAAAGCGGCCTAGTTTTAAAAACCATCTTTAACGACCTGAGTCTTGGGCTTCAACTACAGTAATAGCCGCCATATGAATGACGTCATTCAATGATGATTCTTGTTGAAGGACATTAACGGGAGAGTCCATACCACAGGTGATGGGACCCATAATCTCTGCGTTGGCCAATCGTTGGATGAGTTTATAACTAATATTTGCACTCGCGAGGTTGGGGAAAATGAGGACATTCGCGCCCCCCTGAAGTGCTGACCAAGGAAATTTCTCAGCTAATATACGCTTTGATAAAGCGGTATCGGCTTGAACTTCACCATCACATTTAATGTCAGGACGCAGGGTTTGGATCTTTTTAGCAGCTTCACGAATAATCTCAATATCTAAATTATTTACTGTTCCAAAATTAGAATAAGAAAGCAGAGCCACTTTAGGCTCAATGCCAAATCGATTGAGAGCTAAGTCAGCGGTCATGATCGCTATTTCACTTAATTCATCGGACGTGGGCTGGATAGTCATTGTCGTATCGGCAAGGAATAGAACTCTATCTTTCAAAATAGTGATGTAAACTCCTGCAACTCTTTGAACACCTTTGCGGGTACCAATGACTTCAAGACAAGGCTTTATGGTTTTAGGGTAGGACGAAGACAAACCCGAAAGGAGTCCCTCAGCTCGATTCATTCGACACAAGAGCGATCCAAATACAAGGGGGCGCGAAACCTGTCTTTTAGCATCTTCCCATCCAATACCCTTATGCTTCCTTAGTTCAAGATAAAGCTCGGTAGCAGTATTCTTCAAGTCTGGGTCATCGGGATCGATAATTTCTATTCCTGGAAGGTCTAATCCTAAACTTGTGATTACCTTTTGAATCCTTTCGGGTGATCCAATGAGGATTGGATGACAGATTCCCTCCTCCATCAAAGATTCACAGGCTTGAAGAATGAGCGGATGATCTGATTCAGGGAAGATAATCCTTTTGGGGTCTAGCTTGGCTCGATTGATGACTGAGCGAATTAAATCCTTACTTCGACCTTGAAGGTCCTCTAAGTGTTCCCGATAACGATCAAAATCATGAATTGGATTTCGGGCTACCCCGGAGTCCATTGCCGCTTTTGCTACTGCAGGTGCTACCCATAGAAGAACCCGAGTATCGAAAGGCTTGGGGATTATATATTCAGGGCCGAAGGAAAATGCTTGACCTCCGTAGGCTCGGCTAACGGAATCAGGTACCTCCTCTCGAGCAAGGGCTGCTAGAGCTTTGGCTGCAGCGAGTTTCATTGATTCATTAATTTCTCTTGCCTGGACATCTAAAGCACCTCGAAAAATAAATGGAAAACCAAGGACATTATTAACTTGATTGGGATAGTCGCTTCGTCCAGTCGCCATAATTAGGTCAGGACGTGCTGCTTTTGCAACTGGGTAATCAATCTCGGGATCTGGATTAGCTAAAGCAAACACAATGGGGTTGGGGGCCATGGATTTCACCATTTCGACTGTCAATACTCCCTTAGTACTACAACCGACAAAAACGTCGGCACCCTTTATGACTTCGGCGAGAGTCCTTAGATTAGATTTTTTGGCAAACTTAGACTTATAAGGATTCATCCCGTCATTGCGATCTGAATGAACAAGACCCTTGGTGTCACAAAGCCATAAATTTTCAAGTTTAACGCCCGTTGAGACCATCATATTGGCACAGGCAATTGCGCTAGCTCCGGCGCCGCTAAAGACCACCTTAATTTTAGCGATATCCTTTTGGGAGATTTCGAGAGAGTTAAATAAAGCCGCCGTAGCTATAATTGCTGTTCCATGTTGATCATCATGCATGATGGGAATGTTCAGTATCTTTCTCAGTTTTTCTTCAATCTCAAAACATTCTGGTGCCTTAAGGTCTTCGAGATTAATTCCTCCAAAAGTAGGCTCGAGAGCTTTTACTATCTGAATAAATTTTTCAGGATCCTCTTCATTTACTTCAATATCAAAAACATCAATATCAGCGAAACGCTTGAATAGAACACCCTTACCCTCCATCACCGGTTTACTTGCGAGAGCACCGATGTTACCAAGACCCAGGACGGCTGTTCCATTGCTGATCACGCCTACTAAATTCCCCTTTGCAGTGTATTGATAGACATCGTCGGGATTTTGGGCAATTTCAAGGCAAGGCTCAGCTACTCCGGGAGAGTAGGCAAGGCTTAAATCACGAGATGTACTCGTGGGTTTCGAAGGAATAACCTCAATTTTCCCTTTGCGGCCTTTGGAATGGTAGTCCAAAGCCTCTTGTCTTTTAGCCAATGAAGAGCTCCAATCCCTAAATGAACTTCTATCGTTCCACTATTAGGATAACATCCGCTAGTAGCCTCTCATTTAGAGTCCTAATTGGCGTTGCCGTCGAGTGCAAGTCCTTTAAATATCCTTGATGGAGTCCCGGGAATAGATAAAGTCTTGAAGATACTTCCTGATTGAGGAGTCATCCAAATCGTGAGGGTATTGTTACCCACAGACGAGGCGCTTGACAGAGCAACTAGCCATGCCTTATTTCCTGCGTGTGATAGCACCCTAATTTGTCTTTGAAGACTATCGCCGAGAGTGAACTTTGGAGTTTGATTAAAGCCTAACCCAAAAGATCCCGTATCGAAGGCTAGAATCGGCGGGCGAGAAGAAATTTGGTTTCCATCTTGCAGATGAAGACCAACAAAAAGAATATTATTGGCCGTATCTAGGGCTAGCGTTCCATGGGTCCCCAACTGCGTCAATGATCCAATGATTTGATTGGTATTTTGAAATCCGGAGGGAGATCCTTTTCTGATACGGGGGCCAATGACTGTATCGGTTCCAATTAAGACGCTTGAGCCGCTATCAGAATGGGTAAAAATAGAACCATTATTAGCTACTACGGATCGCCCACCTGTATCGTTAGTAACCTGAAGAGTATTCATAGCAACTGTCTCGTTGTGGAGACGTAGATTGGCGTTCGTAATAATCCATAAGCGGCATAGATTGTCCCCGTTTTCGGCAATGTATAGGGTGTGGGTGATGGGATCGATCGAGGCCTGAGAGAATTTAGAATTCTGGAGTCTTTGACTAGGGTCCAGGGTGAATAACGCAAGATCTACACTGTTAATAGATCCAATTTGCTCGCGAATACGATCGATCCGTATGATGGTTCCTGATTCAGAGACTAAAAAGAGTTGATCCAATTGATTATCTAACGTCATCCCCCCCCAAGCCAAATTAGAGACCTGAGATAAACTCACATTAGTCAAGATTTTTGAAGGATCAGGAATGCGATCAGCGGCATAGAGAGAACTTAAATTGCTATAGCTTAGAATTTGATTAGAAGCACTATCGAAAAGATATAGCGCTGTTTGAAGAGTTTGTGCTGAAGGAATATCATCTCGAATGCATCCAGTAAAAGAGAGGGAAAGTCCAACGAGGATGTTTAAAAATCTAAAAGGTTTCATATGTCAAAATAATAACATCCAAGACCTTGAGAGAGAGATATGAAGCCAGCAGCTGATCTTATATTTCGATACCGCATTGCGCGCATGATAGGCCTTGTCGTATGCGTTGCTTGGCCGCTCATTTTGATGATGTTGATCATGACGGAGAAAGTGGTTCCTGGGAATTTTATTTCGGAGGGCTTGGTCCAAGAATTTAGTTATACGCTTACGGCTCTGACGCTAGGAGGTACATTTTTTGTCAATTATCGATCAGGAAAAGTTCTCTTCCGCTTCAAAGACCAACCGGAAGAAGAAAAACCTCACATTGTTTTTCGAGAGTCTCTCATTTATATCCTGGTGATTCAAATGACAACTTGGTATGGGTTAATCTACTGGCTTATTGCAGGATGGAATGCCTCTCGTCATGTAGGAACCTTTATTATGCTGACTCCTATTTGTTTTTTTCTTTTTATACCAAGGCTTTCTCAATGGGAATCCAACTAGTAGCCGTCATGAAGTGGCTAAGACTTTTGCCATCCCCTAATGAGTTGAGTCAATCGAGGTCCTACTATAGATTCGATCTCCTCAACTGAAGCCTTTCTGACTTGTTTTACTGATCCAAAATGATCCAAGAGTCTTTGAATGGATTTTTCTCCGATGCCCTTGATCGAAGCCAGTTCATTTTTAAAAGTACGTTTTGAACGAAGAGTTCGATGGTAAGTGATAGCAAAGCGGTGAGCCTCATCTCTTATTTGCTGAAGAAGATGAAGAACTGGACTGGTTTTTGGGATACGCAGAGGGACTGGAATATCCGGTCGATAAATCAATTCTTCTTTTTTGGCAATGGAAGCACACTCGAGATGAGAGAGATTTAAATGCTCAAGGGACTGCAAAGCTGAATTAAGCTGACCCAGTCCGCCATCGAGTAAAACGAGATCAGGAAAATTTCCTCCCTCCTCTTTGAGACGACGATAGCGGCGCGTCACTGCTTCTTTCATTTGCGCAAAGTCATCATTCTTATCGATACTCATCTTGAAACGACGATAGTTCGACTTATCAGGTTTTCCATCTAAAAAAGATACAAGACTTGCTACGACCTCTTGGCCTTGACTGTGACTTATATCAAAACACTCAATTCGGTGAGGGATTCGAACCAAACTTAGCATCTTCTGAAGACCCTCGAGGGTAGCCAATGTGAGTTGAGCAGGTTCGAATTTCTTCTCGAGGGCTAATTTTGCATTTTCTTGCGCCATAGACAGTAATGCAACTTTGTTTCCTTGTCGAGGGACTAAAATCTTAGGTCTTGACGTCCGATTTTCTCCAAGCCAACGCAAAAGAATATCTTCATGCTCGGGTCTCATTTCTAAAATCAGTCGGCTCGGGCAAGTTTCCTCAGAGTAGATTCCTTGAATGACTTCTGCCCAAATATTTGGAGTCATAACTTCCGTGTTTTCCAGAAGGTACTCATGGCGGGCAATAATATTTCCACCTCTGACAAGAATTCGATGAATACAAGCTCGATCATCAAGCAATGCTGACCCAAGAATATCCGTATCAACAAGATCCGGGCTCGAAGCCTTTTGTTTGGCGAACCATGAGTCCAATTGGTTGAGGGCATCCCGATGATGAGCTGCTTGTTCGAAGGCTTGAAGCTCTGAAGCTTTCCACATTGCTGTTTCGAGACGTTTTTTTAATTCGTCACTCTTTCCTTCGAGGAAGAGTTTTGCCCCCTTGGTTTGCTCTTTATAAGCGATTTCGTCAACTTTTCCAATACAAGGAGCGGTGCATCGATGTAGTTGATACTTGAGACAGGCTCGCCCTCTCTTGCCATCAATTTGAATATCACAGTCTCGAATCTGGAAAAAACGATAGACAAGATCGGCTGTTCGATAAGCTGCGCTCGTAGGAAAAAAGGGACCGAAGTAATAAGCCTTATCTTTCAAAATCTTTCTAGTGACGTAAACTTTAGGATAAGGTTCACGTGTGAGTTTAATATACGGGTAACTTTTGTCATCTTTCAATAAAATATTGAAAGGCGGACGATACTTTTTTATGAGGTTATTTTCTAAAACAAGGGCCTCGAGTTCCGTAGCGCAAACAAAAAATTCGATGTCCCAAATTCTAGAAACCAGTCGCTTAGTCTTAGCATCGAGTTGATTGCTATAGAAGTAGCTTTTCACTCTTTTTTTTATGCACTTCGCTTTACCGATGTAAAGCAAATTCTTGTCGCAATCTCGATAGAGATAACATCCCGGCCCCTCAGGGAGATCAAGAAGTTTCCTTCTCAGCAGAGAGGATTCTTTGAGTTTATGCGGATTAGAAGGACCCATCTACTCACTATGTGCGATTAAATAAAAAAATCATTAAGAAGGGAGCAAGAAGTATAAAAATTAACCATATATATGCCTGCTTGTGGGCAAAATTCAGCGTCCATCCGATGCCTGATATTCGGCTCACCCATACCAATGGATCATCAGGATTGTGATAAATAATTAAACAATGATAATGGCCGCGATGCTCTATGGGAATCATCCTTTGAGTCTGATAAAGTATAGAAAATATTGATAAGAAGAAACAGAATAAAGCGAGTGTAAGAAAACGTGAAATTGAAACATTAAAAAAAATAGGTACGAAAGTAACCCCCGAGACAATGATAGTGACACCCAAGGAGATTGCCCCCCTCAATTTACTGATAACTTTAATTTTTATAACCTCTTGCCAAGAATCTAACCTCGGGTTTTGAATAAAGGACACCCCCAGAAGGATGAGCCATATTAGAAAAGGAAAACCGAATAAAAGCCAACCCAAATCCTGACGAGAGGTCCATCCATCTGCAACGCCTCTGAGATTGTAGTGGGTTGCAATTTGGGGAGGCAAAATAGGTGAGTACTGAAAATAAATCAATCCGACGAAAGCCACAGTGCAAATGAAACCTACATCCCAAATTGACCATCGAGCTTGTAAGGGTACCTGAGGGTCCTTGTTTGGGCTATTACGATTCGGTATCATACTTTTATCTTCAGACTACATTGTATCCATGAGGAGAGGGCAGGTGTTGAATCTTAAGACCTTCAAAGTAGGCGATCTTCAATGCAATTGCAGTTTAGTTTGGAACGAAGTAACTCATCAAGGATTCATTGTAGACCCCGGCGGGGAATCCAATCGGATCAAAGAAGAAGTTGGTATTCTAAAAATTCAAATCATGGCTTTACTTCATACACATGCACATTTCGATCACGTTGGAGCAACGAAAGAGCTGCAGGAATATTACGATTGCCCGGCTTATTTGCATCCCGATGATGATTTTTTGATCGAAAACCTCGATCGTCAGACTGCCTTTTTCGGTCTTCCTTCAATTGAAGCCCCCGCAATGACACAATTAGAGGACTCAGATAAGTTTTTGGGAGTGAACACCCTTCATACGCCTGGCCATACTCCGGGATCTTGCTGTTTTCTTGGGGACTTCCATCAAGGAAAAGTCCTCTTATCAGGAGATACTCTCTTCCATCGGAGTGTGGGTCGGACTGACACACCCGGTGGCTCTAAAGAACAAATAAAAGAGAGTATTCTGAAGAAAATTTACCCGTGTCATCCTGAAACCCTAGTTATTCCTGGCCATGGGAAATTTACAACCATTGGAGAGGAAAAAGAATACAACTTATTCGTGAGACAATTAGTATAAGGAGATAGTCAGTATGTTTGAATTATTTCTACAAACCCCCCTTTTAATTCTTTTACTCTTTTATGGCTTTACATGCATTAGCATTGTGAATGAGTATGAGCGCAGCGTCATATTCAGGCTTGGTCGCATGGTTGGAATTAGGGGCCCCGGCCTCATTTTTGTTTTTAGGCCCTTTGAGCGACAAGTAAAAGTTTCACTTCGGTCGATAGTTTTAAACGTCCCGAGTCAAGATATCATCACAAAAGATAATGTAACCCTTAAAGTGAGCGCTGTTGTTTACTATAAGGTTACCAACCCCGTTCTAGCCGTAACAGGCGTCGAAGACTACGACTACGCCACAAGTCAGAAAGCACAGACATCACTCCGTTCTATTTTGGGAGAAGTTCAACTTGATCAAATATTGAGTGATCGAGAAGCGCTGGTCAGGCGGCTCAGAGAAATTGTAGATCTTGCGACCGAACCCTGGGGCGTCGAAGTAACCAGCGTTGAATTGAAATCGATCGATTTACCTGAACAAATCCAAAGAGCGATGGGTAGACAAGCGGAAGCAGAAAGAGAAAAACGTTCCAAAATCATTAATTCCGAGGGTGAATTAGCGGCCGCTGAGCAACTTTTAGAAGCCGCAAATATGATAAGTCAAAATCCAGCTGCAATCCAAATGCGTTATTTACAAACCCTCTCGGATATTGCCGTTGAAAAAAATAGTACAATTATTTTTCCAGTGCCAATGGATTTACTAAAAGCTTTTGAAAAATACGCTAACAGTGAAAAACCTCGAGCATAATTCTTATGAACATAGGACCTTGGGACATCCAAATTATTAGCGGCGGCCAATTCGCACTTGACGGAGGGGCGATGTTTGGTACTGTTCCCAAGGTAGTCTGGTCCAAAGCCTATCCGGCCGATGACGATAATCAAATCTTGATGGCCACAAACTGTCTTCTTGTTCGAGGATTTGTGAATGGTAAACAAGAAAACATTCTCATTGATAATGGCAATGGGGATAAAGAAGATGAAGTATTCATGGCACGCTTCAAATTCGAAGGTCGAGGGGTTCTAGATCGTGAACTTGCTCGTTTCAATCTGACCCCAACGGATATCACCTGTTGTATTCTTACCCATTTGCATTTTGATCATGCTGGAGGCAGCACTCGCTTTGATATCCAAGGCAGGCTCGTACCAAGTTTTCCTAATGCTCGATATATTGTTCAAAAAAAAGACCTTGAGGACGCAAAAAACCCCCACATCAGAGTTCGTGCAAGTTATCTTTCTAAAAATTGGGAATGCCTCGAGGAGTTAGGGCTTCTTGAAACAGTAGAGGGAGACCAGGAGATCTTTCCAGGCATTCGAGTTCGATTAGCACCAGGGCATATCGAAGCTCTCCAGAATGTTGTAATTGAAGGCGAAGAAGGAAAACTTATTTATTTAGCTGACCTAATCCCTACATCCAGACATATTCAACCCGCATGGATCATGGGATACGATCTAGACGTGGTTACTTGTGTTGACGAAAAGATCAAAGTTCTCAATGAAGTTTGTGACTCCGGTACCGTCCTGATTTTTGAGCATGATCCTGATGTACCCGCAGGCATCGTCTCTCGAGATACAAAAGGAAAATATATTGTTACACCCGTAGCAGTGTAGGAGTCTTCGTGACCTTTAGTCCGTATAACCGACAAAAAGAAATGGCCGAAATTAATATGACGCCCCTCATTGACGTCATGCTTGTTTTACTTATTATCTTCATGGTCACTGCGCCCCTATTAACGAGTGGATTAGATGTAAATCTTCCTCGAACTCAAACGGGAAAGAGTCTAGACAGTCAAGCCTTATCTATTGCGATTACTTCTGATGGGTTTATCGAATTCGAAAACACACGAATGTCACTCGAGAGCCTCAAAAAGGAACTCATCAGACAATCACAGATTTCATCGAACCGACCAATCCTTATTCGTGCCGATAAGCAACTCTTTTATGGACGGGTCATCGAAGTGGTTGATGCTGTTCGTGGAGCAGGTTTCTCTCAAGTAGGTTTTGTCACCGAAGGAGCGCCTCTCGAAGTTAAATCTCCTCCCAAATGAGTTCAATTCAATGAATGCCACCATGCGACCACCACTCATTCAAAGCCTTGCCCTTCACGGCCTAGTTCTGGGAGCTTTGATTATTCCCTCCAACAACCCCCCTGCTAAGCA